>Ga0325411_1000630_pt1 | contig 37239 bp, 18 predicted proteins | sample PopdelMetagenome_13_FD_206181 | JGI IMG/M metagenome (GOLD analysis project Ga0325411, IMG submission 206181) | Populus deltoides microbial communities from Bellville, Georgia, United States - Xylem-PdIQD-R4 | ecosystem: Host-associated > Plants > Phyllosphere > Stem > Wood/Secondary xylem...
AGGACAACTATTGTGTTGGATGATAAAGTTTTCTTTCTTACTAATATTTATTAGGCTCTTCGTTGTATCTGTCAAAGTACCCACTTCTTTGCATTGCTGGCTTCCTGTAACTAATAAATTTCGAGTGCCTTGAAAGTTAGCCTATTAGCTCATCTCCTTAATGGCTTTGGTCCTTGGATCTCCATTCTTTACTCTGCGGTTTTCTTTTTTTCTCCTAATCTTCCCTTCAGAGATGTTAAATGCGCGGCACATTGTTCCCTGTGAATTCTAGGTGCTTCGCTTGTGAACTGAAATTGCTAATGCCTGATTACCTTCTTCTTTCAACGAGAATTAAAAAAATTGGAACTTGTTTATGTTCTCAATTGTCGTCGAGCAAGTAGTGGTGTCTTTTGTGCCAAACGGCGTAGATTGCAGGCAGGGAAGGCTCTGTTGCTGGTAGGTTTAGCTAGTGATCATCACATTATGAACTTAACTTAGTTTTCTAAATCCGTCTGAAGTTCTGAATGGAAGAGATAAGTGTTCTTTCTTTGTAGTGTTAGAAAGGAAATAATGAGAGTTATGGCCATTTGCGAAATGTGATATCATAAAATGCTTCTCAGACTGCTTGAAGGTGTGATACCTGTGTAAACAAGACCTCCATTTCTTGTCTGTTGTAGTTATCAATCTCTAGCAATTAGCACTTTGTCACGTGTTGACAATATTAGTGATGGTATTGTTAGTAACCCCTTAATGTTTAAGCTTGAACATAACTCGCAAGTAAGAACAACTCACACACAATTTTTTTATTTTTCGTCTCCATGACATAGTATTTTACTCGTTAATACATAACAAGAAGGTGGTGGGATAATTTGTTACTTAAGTTGGGTGTATGTAGGTAAAACAGACTTGAAAACAATTGTACTACATATACACTAAGCAAGAATACAGCAGGTATTCCCCAATTATACTTACAATACTCAATTTTCCAAGCAATCCGCCACCCAACTTCCTCCAGACAGTTGATACTCCAGTTAAAGCTCTTCTATTTAAATTTGATTTTCCAGCTGAAAACAATCCCGGGCAGTTTCACTATTGAAATCATCAACTCTCTTTGAACTGGCTTATTTCCAAACACTGATCAGTGAGCACCAATAGCCCTGTTCACCAAACAAATCCCAACGTATAATTGTCAGATCCTCTGACATACAAAAACATCAAAAGAGATCTCAAAGAATCCCCGTTTGAATAAGACTCAATGAGAACCTACTTTCTTCTTTTTTTTCCCTGAATTGAAAAACATCAGAAATTTAACAAAGAGGTGGTGCTTGCAACCAAATTAGCACACAAGATTCAATTAAACAAGTGTTCAGTTGCATTGTTAAGGCCCTCAACCTAACTTGGCAGATTAGAGTTGCACCAAAAGTGGAGGACTCAAGTTTGAAACACCCACTCGGGGTGGTCTTCCGTCAGGTTGACAAAAAATAGTGCACAGTTATATTAAAACCTCAAGATTTCAGAAGGAAGATTATGCAAATATGTTTGTAACTCAAGCATAACCATGAAGTCCTTGTCAATTGATCGTGTTGGAAGTACATGCTTAGTTATTTATTAATCAATGAACTGATTTGATGGTGAAAATAAGTTAAACGCCATATGCTTAAGAAGGATGTGACTGGAAATAAAAGATTAAATAGTAGTTAAGTATATCATCGTGAGAGAGAGGGAGGGAGAGAGAATTCTTGTAATCAACCATGAAAATTAAATGGAAAATGAACCAAAGACCAGACATGTTACAAAGCTAAGACAGCCACGGGTGAGAACATAGATATCACTATTCTCTGCCATGAAAATCATCACCCTGTTTAGATCAGGTTTAGGGAGATGGATGGAAATAATCCCTGGCCAGATTTCAGGCTAGAGAAAGACAACATGAGAATCCCAGAACCTGATTATGTATGTTTGTGTATCGAATGCTATAAATCTCGTGATTGTTTCTTTATTTGTATATCATGTGTTATTACTTTACAGTGCGAGAAGCATACTAATTGTATGGGCTAACTTATTTAAAAAAAAAAACAATAGGCAAGTATGAACTTCTTTCACATCATATTATGATCTAGACACTGATCTTACGATAAAATAATTTAACCAGCAGCTTTCAAGTTTCTTCATGGGAAATTCCCTATGAGAGAATGAGGATTCATATTCTCAACAAGGATAGGAATGCAAGGACACAAGAATCATCATCAGGTATGGGGTGGAAACAAGGCAATTCCTATTGCCTCCATAATCCATATAGAAAATAATCAAATCAAGGATATGTTTGGGACTGAAATTTCAGTCACAGACCTGATTTTGTGAGGTAGATACAATAAATAAAGCATGCACCCGAAGCATATTTCTATCTAGTTTTTTTATTTTTGGAAAAAAAAAAAAGCTTCTTCTTAACAAATATATTTACACAGGGAACTTACTTGAAGAATCATGGACAAGCTGAACAGTTGCTCACATTTTTTTCAGGATTACTCACTCAATAGTTCCCATGATGGACCAAACAAGAAGATTGGAATGCTTAAGTGAGTCATGACTGCATATTCTCCCGAACACGAGAAGCTAGCCTTCGCATAGACTGATAATCAAAAGAATCATCAATATCTGTAATAGTTGATACAAAATCCATGGCTTCTTTGAATTTTTTTGCTTTACAATAACCATCCACGACAATTTTGTAGGTTAGCTCATTTGGCCTGCAATCGTGCTTAGTCATGTAGCTAAGCACTTCAGCTATTTCTGCAAACATTCCCTTTGCTGCATAGCCACTAACAAAAGTATTGTATGTAACTATACATGGTCGAATTCCTCTAGATATCATCTCGGATAGAGTTCTTAGGGCTTCATGCATAAGTCCTTGTCTACAAAAGCCTTTAATGACAGTGTTATAAGAAATAAGGTCAGATTTGCCACCAGAGTTTTGTAGCTCCCTCAGAATCTCTTCTGCTTTCCAGCACTCTCCTCCTCTGGCATACAGGTCCATTAAGCTATTGTAAGTAACAAGATCTGGCTGCAGTCCACACTCTTGAATCAAATGCATTATTTCATGGGCTCGGTCATGCATGTTTTTCCTGGAAAACATAGAAAGCATTGAGTTGAAGACAACTAAATCTGGTTTGTATCCATGCTTTTGCAATGCTTGAAAAGCCCTTTCCATACCCGCTAGTGCTCTACACTTGAAGTTTGCAAGAACAAGGGTTCTCAAAAGCATCCAACTGGGAAAGATATGACCATCATAAATATCCTTTTCAATCCTATTTATTCCTTTCACGTACCCTCCCTTTGCATAAGAATTGAGAATTAATGAGTACGAGGTTTCACTGGGTTTGAAGCCCTTATTCTTCATGTCTTTGATGACTGATTCCGCTGTTCTCCAGTCCCCTCGTCGAGCCAGGGCATTCAGAAGAGCATTGTAGGTGGCAACAGAGGGAGTAAATCCTGCTTCAAGCATTTCGTTGTAAATTTTTTCTGCATCAATATCTGAACCACAACGGCCAGATGCAGTAATCAAAGTATTGAATGTATCTCTATCAGGCTCAAAACCACAACTTTTCATTTCCTGAAAAACCCTTTTTACGTATTTGTGCATACCCTTATTACCACACATGGAAAGCATTGTGTTCCATGTTATACGATTAGGAGCACATCCATTTACTTTCATATCACAAAGTATCTTCATCATTTCCTCTGATTGTGACTTCTTCCCTAGCATCCCAAGGATAGCATTGTAAGTGCACACATTAGGAGCACAGCCGGACTCCTTCATCTGGTCATACAAACTTAGAGCTTTGTCCACTTGTGCTGCTCTGCCATAAGCATTTATCATGGTGGTATATGTAACAGCATTTGGTTTAATCCCATTTTCAGTCATTGTGTCTATTAAAGCTGCTCCTTCCTCGTAGAATCCTGCTCTCACATAAGCCGCCACAAGCTCATTATATGTCACAGCATCAGGTGGACAATTATTATCTTCCATTTCTTTCATGATGCTCAAAGCCTCTGAATAAATCCCCGCCTTCCCAAATACTTGCAGAAGAGCATTATAAGTAACAGTTCCTGGAGCATATCCCTGAGACTTCAATCCAACAAAGAACTCTTTTGCTTCATCCAACAAGCCCTCCCTCCCACAAGCAGATATAACAGTACTGCAAGTAAACTCATCAAAAACAAGTCCTTTACTTCTCATCTCATCTAAGAGACCTAAAATCTTATTCCAAGACCGACCCATCTTCCCATAAACATCAAGCATGACATTGTAAGTGACCAAAGTTGGCGACAAGCCTGACTCGTTCATTTTCTCAAAAATAGCAACAGCCCTCTCATACTTGCCACATCGCGAATATGAGTGCAGAATGGTTGTGTATGCTCGAACATCAAGCGAGTAATCATCAAGGGGAATCACATCAAAAAGTTTTGATGCCATAGAATGTTGTGACTCCCTACCAAGAATCCTAGCCATTAATTCAACAGCCTGATTATCTAAATTCACATTTCCAGTGCCTAGATTCAATACCAGCCATTCAAACAACAAAATGGCTCTTCCACAATCGCCAGAAAGGTCTAGTGCTTTCAAGACACCAATCAAATCAACTTGAAGCAACTCAAACTTGCAAGACTCAAAGAAAGCATTCAAACCACCCAAAGGTTGTTCCTTTATTGAATTTAGCAGCAACTTACCCCTTTTCGACAAAAATTCAAGTGACTCATTTTCAGATAAACCCTCTTCTTTCTCAACTTCAAACTCAAGAACTGAAACTGAAGTCGAAATGGGCTTTCTACTTGGGTTCTTATAAAGCTGTTTGTGACTAGAAGAATCATTGGAAATTTGAAGAGAAGGGAATTGGGTTTTGTTTAATTTGTGATTGGGTGGGGGAGAGAGGTGGAGGAGGTGTTGGAGGAGAGAGTCAAAATGAAAAGAGGATTGAGGAGAAGGAGGAGGTGGCAGTGTAGCAGAGCTGAATTTTAATGGTGGGTTATTGGGTAATGGTGGTGGCCTGTTTACTGGGATAGGATACACTGGTTTGTTTGCAAACAGACTGCTTTCCATGGCATAGAGGGTTAAGCAGAGAGGAGGGTTTTTTGGGGGGTTCGAAAGTTACTAGAAATGATTGATTTTGAGCACAAGATAAGATGGCGAACAAGGTGGGTTTTTTTTTTCCGGTAATGGATCATGTAAGGGTAAGGTGAGGATGGTTGGTGTTTGTTTGGGCTATCAAAAGACAAGATTCTTGGACTCAGATCCTCGGTAAACTCACTCTCTCTACATACACAACCCCATCTATTTCAAAGAGACTGTCGTTTAATGGAACCATGCTTTTAAAACTACCATTCAAATTGTAATCCGATACAAAAAAAACACACACACACACACACACTTTAAACTATTATCCAAAAAACTAATCCCTAAAACATGGGTTCCTATTTATTCATTATAATAGTATAATCATTATTTTGCTTCATGATCATTTTATATTTTTTAGAGGTAAAATGATTTTTTACCATGATACAAATATATTTTGAGGATTATATGAGGTTATTTTAGTAATTGTATTTTTTAATACATAGTAAAATTACTAATGTAATCATTGAATAAAATAATTCAATGACTTTTGCACATGGGCGTTTTTGTATTTTCATATTTTATAGAACAATATAATTACTATATTATCCTTACTATTTGAATTTTTTAACCTTGGGTTCAAGGACTTGGTTGTAATTTCATCATGGTTTGTTTGTTATTATTGTTTAGTCATAATGACATTTTCAGTTTTGTATAAATTAAAAAAATGAAAAAGCTGCTTGTGCAGGTGACACAAGCGTCAGCTGCTCCATTACCTTGTAGTGACACATGCGGCTGACTCCAATGGTTGTAACTGTGATTTCGTCGCATTATTTGATTCGTCTCGGCGTCCCCTTTCTTTTTAGGTGGCGCGTTTATGGTGGTTTGTTATCTTTTTTTTTTTTGCTTTGACAAGTTTTTGAAATTTATATTTTTAAATTGATTTATAATAAATTTCTTGTTAGGACCCGAATCTAGAGTTTCATATGTTGCGAGCTTTTTAAGATTTGATCATGTTTATGATATTTGTCTAGGTTTGCTTGTTTTTTACAAATGTTTTTAATTTCACCCCTATAATTTTTTTTTATCTTTAAAATTTGGACCTAATTCTTTTAATTAATATTTATTTTATCTAGGATTATTTTTTATTTTTTCATTAAAGTGCATCCTCCTTTTATTTTATCAAATTTTATCTCCATTCTTTTTATTGCTTTTGCAAGTTTCTTTATTAATATTTTTCTATCAATCTCATCTTTCAAAATTAAATTGGTTGAGAATTATGCTTTTTGATTGAATTTGGGTCAAAATTTTCACAGGATACGACTTTTAAATATTAGACTAGATTTAAGAGGTTTGCCATGCTTTTTTCTCTTTTTCTAAATTTATATTTTCTTATTTTTTATCATTTTTTTAACATTTGTTTTGTTATTTTTTTCAGTTTAATTCTCTCTGTTTTTTTTTTTACCTTTGTTTTCTTATTTTTTTGGGTTGATTTTATTGCGTTAGCCCTCAACAATTTTTTTCTATTTCACCCCTACCAATTTTTAATCTATCTTTTGGTCCTAATTCTTTTAATTGAAAGTTTTTTAAATTAAACTAGGTTTAGAAGGTTTGCCTAAGTATGTTTGGTTTTTCCCCCTATTTTTTAAGCTTATATTTTCTATAAAAAAAAATATGTTTGGCTCTTTTTTCTGGTCATCCTTTAGTTACAAAGAGAAAATCCTTAAGGGTAGAAACTTAGATGACCATATCTCGATATTCTACCATTAGATCGAGATTTTTTTAGGATATGTTATGCTTCTCAACACCCTCTACAATTTGATTGTTAGGAGCTGAAGGATTGATTTATGTTTAGGAGTTATAACCCTAAAAAAATTTCAAAGAAAAACTGTTTGCAGGTTAGTCACAATTGCCATTTGTTTCATCTATTGTCCACCGTTAGATCATACTCGATTTTAGACATATTTCTTGTCTTTATGATCTTTTCATTTTGAACAATGGATATCAGAATCAAAGACTCTGAATAGAAGTTGTTCATCATTGAACAATAGACTATCAATTTTCAAGTTAGTTTGGTTTTGCTTTAATCTAGGCAAATCTATCCATTTACGTGATCTAACCATTCACCATTGGGATTTGATTAATTTTCATTTAGTTAGGTCTATCCGAACCTACTGCTAGTTTTGAGTGTGTTATAGTAACTCATTGAGTTACTATTTAGGCTACTGTAACAAATTATGAAAGCTTAGGAAATGAGTTTTGGCTAAGGAAAACATGTTTAGGGAGACTTTAATCTTGTTGAAACTTTTTTGTGAATTAAGTTAGTAAGAATGAAATAAATGAAAAGTGTGGACGATTGAGAAAAACCTATAGTAATCTTTATCTTTATATTGGACCATTTCAAGTGGAGGATAAATTTGAGTAAGTTGTTTGTTATAGGATTTATGTAGAATGATGTTAGAAGATATAATGGATAGAAATGGGTACCTCGAATGGTGAAGAAATGCATGAAAATACTTGGTTGTTTGCTAGACTTGGAAACTGGAATCTAGATGGTTGTGTTACTTGATTTGTATATGGAATTAGAGACTAAAAATGAAGGAATTAGGGGGATGATTTTTATGAAAGTTATAACTAGGGATGTTAGCTTTCAAATGAAACTAAGTTTGCTTAATTTGAAGTTATAAAACTTTATATATGAATTAAAAATTGAAGAAATATCAAATTGAAGCTTGCTAGACAAATTGTATTTATCACCAAAACAAGTAATTTTAGGTGTGTTAAGGGTAGAACTATGTTCTCTTCCCTTCATTTAAGTTGTAGCTTAATTTTTTAGTTCTCTAAAAAGGATAGCCACACCTAAATATAAGGTTTACAACTTTAGTTATAAGTAAAATACTAAACAATATTCTAGTATTATAACATTAAGCATTAGACATTATGTACATGTGTGAAATGATAAGAAATTTGCTTTGTTAATAAAACCAAGATTTTGAATTGAATAAGGATGGGAAGTGGAAATTTTCAGTGTTTGTGGAACACTGGTGATGGTTTGATTTTTCTTGGTGCATGAGAGGTTATAAGGACTGCATGTTAATTGGGTACAATTATTTAATAGGAGACCTCAGGTAGGTGCTTGACACCTCATAATTTCTTTTAAAGTTTTATTAATTTTGTAACTTTAAATTCATTTTCAAACTTTTTATGTTGAAAATATAAAAGAAAAGAATGAATAAAGTGAAAGAACTAAAAGAAATTGAATGGTATCCTTATGTGGATGGCCAAATTTGATTGGCGTTCTTATGCAGATGGCCGAATTTGATTGGTGTTCTTTTGTGGATGGCCAAAATCGATTGAAGTCTTTATGTAGATGGCCAGATTTTATTAGTGTCCTTGTATGGATGGCCGGATTTGATTGATGTTCTTATGCGGATGGCTAGATCTGTTAACATCTTTGAGTGGATAATCGGGTTTGATTGACATCCTTTTGAGGATAGCTAGGATAATGTGACAACTATATAGATAACAAGCTTTAAACAAGATATCGAGTTGTAGTGAAAGGTTTAAAGGTGACCAACATAGTGTAATAAATATGCCATGAGGCAGGGACTGATGGTATTAGTTGAGATTAAGAACGAGATTGTTTAATAGCTGGAAAAGTATGGAAAAGTCATTAACAAAGAAAAGATCATAATAGGTCGTAAGGATGACAATGTAAAGGTTGACGAAAGAGAAATAAATGCAAATGGGTATTGTATATTCATATGAGAGGGTTGGTTTATTTAGAAGACTTATAAAAGGAGATTAATGTGAGGTGTTAATGGAAGATAGAATGGTTAAGACAACGGATGCATTCCATGGTAAAGTAATGAGTAATGGTGTTAATAGTCAAACCAAAAGATGATGGATGAGTGTAGGCTAATACATATGATGGTTGAATGATCTTTGTTCTAAGGATTTATATATGGAATAAAAGAAATATTTAGATATACTATGAGTGGCAGCAATAATGAAAGTAAAGTGAAATAAAAATAGGATGATAAAAAGTATATATATACGATGTTAAGAGTTGAGTTATCGAGATGGACTAATTGTATCATATTTCTAAATTGTAAGGAGAGCTAGATCGTGATGTAAGATTAGTAAAAAGATAGTCGTTGTGGCAATTCACACATGAGGATTTTTAGGCCTTAATGACAACTTAAAGTGTGCAAGTGTAGATTCACTGAGTTTAATAAGATTATGAAGATGTTAAGATCTATAATTGGAGATTAGAAATATGGATTGATACTATTGAAAGATTGTATGAAAATATACGTTAGGGCACTTACCTGCTTGAAAAATGGGACCCATTTCCATTTTGCATAATGAACAGGAAATATGTCATAAGATATGAAGTAAATGATTGTTTTAGAATAATAGTAGAGGATAAAACAAAGACTGATATGATTTGTATTTGTGTAAACTTCCAACTAAAATTTTTCAAAAATATAAAAATCTTAGCCTAGAGATAAAATGGGTAATTAAGATTTAGAAAAAAATTAAATCTTTATTTTAAAGGTGAAATTGAAATGAAATAAAAGTGTTGTAATACTAAACAAAAAAGGGATAAAATAAATTAGAAATTATGAGGACAAATTGGAATTACATGAGAATGAGGGGTTAACGTGTATTTAACAAAAATATCTAGTATAAATACTCTCTCTCTTTCTCTCTCTCTCTCTCTCTCTCTCTCAGGCCAATAACAAAGAATAGAAAGAAAAAGAAAGAAAAGCTTCATTTTATCAAAAATTTCTTAGGAAAAACCTTCAGAGAATCAAGGAATTGAAGGGAGATTGTGAGAACAGTTAATCACCACACAAAAAAACCTAAATAAGATAGAAAAGTGATGGAAAGAAAGGGGAATTGAGGGACATTGTTCATGGTAGCAATAGGAATAAAGGGAGGGACTTGGAAAATTTTGACTGATTGGGATTCGAAGTGGAAAATATTATCTGGTAAATAGTTCTATACCTAACCAAGCAAGCTCATATGAAAACGAAAGCAATTGAGGTTGAATTCATGAATTTTATGTTAGGGTCTATAATGAAAAATTATGAAAAATGCAAATTGAGTCAAATGGGTTAGATTAGGTTATGATGGGTGCTAAATTAGGAAGAAAAATAAAGAAAATTATGGAGTTCCTAGCTCAATGGCAGACCAATAGGGGACCAAATTACATATGATGAATTTGTGTTTATTCAAGCATAATTGTGCTAGATTAATGTATGTGTGAGGAAATAGGATAGATAATATGTCTTATATGAGATAAATTGAAGAGAATCGTATCCTTTTTTTGTTGTACATGTTTTGGCAAAATGGGAGTAAGGATGAAAATTGAAATTTATGAATGTAAAGTGATTTAAAATTTGTATAAATTGATTATGAATGTGTTAAGAAATGAGTGGATTCCTTGTGTCTTTTTAGAATGAAATTAAAATACTTAGAACTTAACTAACTAAAGAGGAAAAAATTGGACAATTTCATCACCTGGTTTTCAAAGCAATTGAGGGCTTGAAAATGACAAAATCTTGGACAAGTTCCTCATGAAGGTTGGAGTTAGGGAGTTAGGGACAAGTTCGATTGTGTTAACGGGTAGTTTTGGACGTGTTAATGGCAGAATTGACGGTGATGGCTGATCAGATACAAGATGTAGGAGACTTTTATAGAAGAATTGGTATGTAAAAGTCAAATTTCATGGAAATAGGGATGTAGAGGGGATGTTCTTCTTCTATTTACAAAAAATCTTGTGCCAATTGAAAGTCTAGAACTCCACAATCATCCAAAATTGCCAAAGAAAAAGATGAATAGTAGGTGAACGACGTGTCATCTAGGTTAAAACCCTAGAAATTAGGGTTTTTAATTTGGGATTTGATAGGTTTTATTTTAATCTCTATTCTTCCCATTGCTTTTATTTGCACCTGTAATTGTCTCTCAAACTATTAATTTCATGCAATTTTACCCCTGTCAAACTCAATCATTATAGACCCAAAGTTTAGTGTCATTTTCATCTTGGTCCTTGATTTTTGATTTGTGCACTTGGACTCATAATTAACTATCAAACTTTTAATTTTTCTCAATTTGAGCCCTGATTTGGTCGATTTCAGCCTTTGAAGTCTCACGTCTTTTATGATGTGGTCCTTGGTTTTGAATTCCTTCAATCAAACCCCTAATTAGCTATCAAATTTTAATTTTTTTTTAATAATTAAGCCCTTTATTTGACCAATTAAAATTTTCAAAGTTCTATTTCAGTCCTTAAACTTCAATTTCTTTCAATTAACACCTAAATTGACTCCAAAAAACTTATTTTCCTTGGAGTTAAGTCATCGATAAAATTAATTAAGCTTTTCAAAATCCTCATTGAATCCTTGCCCATCTAAATTTGTATTTCTTTACCCAAAATAAAAATATTTTCATCAAATGGGTCTTTTGTCAATCAAAATTATGTCGTCAATTTTGTCAATCTTATACATTCTGATTCTCCAACCTTTTCACTTATCATTTTGGTCCTTCACCACAAATTTGAGCAATTTTCTAAGCTTTCTTCATGTATATCCTCTTATATTTGTGGATTTTTTTTTGTTTTCTTGATTTTTTTGTGTGATGAAAAATGGATAACAACAAAAGAGATCTAAGGAACTAGAGCATTACATTTCCAATCTTTTCTGTAGCTTTTTTTTTTTTTTTCATTAAATGTGATCTTCCTCTATGTGATAATTCATTTTGATAACAATCTTCCTTTCCTATTCAAATGATCCACAATTAAGTATCTTCAGACCTTATTTGAAAAAATAAGGTATCACTTCCACAAAAAGAAGAAAAACCATAGGTTGTAAGGTGACAAAACAAGTCCATATAGTGAAGAATGGGTAACAATTATTGGTTTATGTTTGAGAATTTTAATGCTATCTTCTTTTCTACAGCATCTGCAGCATACTGTGTGTAGCTCAATTTGCGTTCAGTTTTCTGGCATCCAGGCTTTAGTTGATGGTGGACAGAGGTTTAATCATTGCTGAATTTAGCAAAGTTCTAGGTTGTAGTGGATGTCATTGTTGGCTGAATCACTTCTCAAGCAAGAGAAAGATGCTAATGATGTGTGGTTTATAGATAGTATTTGTAAACACTCCAAAGAATGCTCAGGGAATCAACCAGTCATGCTTTAGTTTCCTTGTTCTAATGAGCTTGTTTAATTTTGTTTTCAGTGCAAGTTTAGTAATTACAACAACAATTTTATGTGGCGCCTTTGTTGTCAGAATGGGTCTCCTTGACTTTATAACAAACTGCTGAGCAAGGGATAATTAGATACTTCAACTCTTACTGAGGTTATAGATATATATGACAAAAAGTCCATGAAATTTCCTATAGTAGCTTATTTTGATTATTAAATATTCTCTGTTTCCTAAGATTTAGTTCCTAGGTGGAATATAGTTAAGCATTTGTTTTTCAGAGGTAGAGTGTTCTGCTAGCCCATGTTGATTGTTTCCAGGTTTCTGATTTCAACATTTTTACCTCTAATTACATGCTCACTTTGCTCCTATATGACCACAATTCCATATTGTTCTGATTGCCGGGATAATCCATAGAAGCAGTTCAAGATTCCAGTTGCAGAGCATGGAAGATCCTTGAACGACAGAATGCTGTTAGGTTTCAGCAGCATCATAGTGGATGTACTGTGATAAAATCTAAAATTTACCAGGAAAATAATGCTAAGTTCTTAGTGCATGCCGCCTCTGGACAACCTCCTGAATCTGGGCCTGAAAGCACTTCAAAATCTGTAAGAAGTACATTAGACGCTTTCTACAGATTTTCACGGCCTCACACTGTTACTGGCACAGTTAAGTCAAAGTTTGTCGTACAAATTCAACAAAGGTTTAATGATCATTGTATATCGTTACCAGCTTCTAAGAATTTTGTGAATCTGATTCTCTTTTTCGCCCTTTCCATGTGGAAAAAAGAAAGGTTCATTTTTACTTTTCTACGAACAGGCTTTGAGCATCTTATCAGTTTCTCTCCCTGCAATCGAGAAGCTCCCAGATATTTCTCCACTATTTTTCACAGGGGTGCTGGAGGTAATGCCCGACTATTTCAAGTCGATTTAAAGAGCTCATTAATTGGCTCTGATAATCATAATCATCATCACCCTTTATTTATTTGTTATTTTGGTGTTGCAGGCTGTGGCCGCTGCTCTCATGATGAATATTTATATTGTGGGCTTAAATCAGTTGACTGACATCGAAACAGACAAGGTAGCTTTGCTTAGCAAATCATTGTAACAAAACGGAAAGCTTTCAGCTAATAACTGAAGACACAATGGGAAAGTGCTGCAAGGATCAGTTGTTTGCTATCTTCAAAGATCTTCTTTTGACTTCATACCAAATTGATCAAATAAGGAAGAATCAGATAGTTTAGCTGTCTCTCTTATTCATTTTCCATCTAGTATTCCGTTGTTATATTAGAAATGCCTACAATGTTCACCCCAGAAAAATATCAAACTGTTATCATTGCAGGTTAACAAACCATATCTTCCAGTGGCATCGGGGGAGTACTCTGTAAGCACTGGCGTGATGATTGTTACATCTTTCTCCATCATGGTATCTATATTCAAGAATATTCTTATTCATAGATTATTACTTGCTTACAGTGGTGGATAATCCTTAATTTTTTATATTTGTGCAAAAAAATAAATATAGTCCTGTCTCCGCTGTATATGTCTGCCCAAAATCACACTAGGAAATTAGTGAATAGCTCATGTAATCATGGTTAGAGTGGTTATTTTAGTGTTAGTTCAGGCCAAATGTCAAATTAGCAGGTGGAGAGACCCAAGAACATGCACAATAAGGCTGTGTCAAACTCAACTAACATGTGATTGCTCAATATGCTGTTTGAGAACTGATTGCTTAGTAGAGAGCATATGCAAATCAGTTTCTCAAGATTTTAGTTATATCTTTTGAAATATCTATGATTCATTATATTTTTCTTTCTTCTTTCTTGTTCATGGATCTAGTATTACCCTGTAATAGTAAATTATCAGTTATAACAGGGCGAGTTTCTCTTTCCACTTGGAATACTCATTCACTGCATCTGGAGGATTCCATTGAAAATGCTAATTGTTTCCTTTTTTCGAGAGCTTTTGGCTTGGATAAATTGTTGGTTCGTGGCCATTATTTTGGGCTCTTTTCATCAGTTTTGTTCTTGGAACAGCATATTCAATCAATGTGAGTTTGTCTAACTACAATTGCAGATTTTCATCCACATATGCAAGCTCATCTTTATATTCTGTGCGTGTCTGTATATTCTTTCGCCACTGCTTTTTTTTTTTTTTTCAGGGTTCAAATATTAAATAACTGTCATTGTATCTATGTGTTATTTCAGCTGCCACTATTGATATGGAAAAGGTTTGCGTTCATTGCAGCAATGTGCATCCTAGCTGTTAGGGCGGTGATTTTTCAACTTGCCTTTTATCTGCATATGCAGGTACTTCTTTCCTTTGCATATGGAAAGTAACTTGAAAGATATCAGATACATAGAATTAAGGGCCTCCAAAACACCATTATGGGGCTGTTCCCTGCACAACACTGTGTGGCAGGTTTCAGTACTGTGTCAGTGCTTCAGACCGTTCCAACTTCAGTATAACAAAAATGACAGACAGTCCTTGTTGAATCGATTGTTGTATTCATCAATTTTCTGCTATGTATGGGCATGAAAGATCTTAGCTTTGGAGTCATGTTACACGGTCTTGTACGTTTTAAGTGCCTGATTAGTACTCTGCCTGTTTCCAGACCCATGTGTACGGACGATCACCTTTCTTTTCAAAGCCTCTAATTTTTTCAACTTCATTTATGAGCTTCTTCTCAGTTGTTATAGCACTATTCAAGGTAAATGGTATTTATTTATTTGAATTTAATTTTAGTAATAGGGGAGGAGTCAAGGCAGAAAATCTTCTAGTTAGCTTTGTATTTTGCACTAGGTTTGCCGATAAATGTGTTGCTGTGAACAAATTGTACGTGCAGGATATACCTGATATCGAAGGAGATAAGATTTTTGGAATCCAGTCTTTTACAGTGCGTTTGGGACAAAAATGGGTCAGTTTAGAACATATTATACATATTCCAAATGGAGAACTCCTAGCTAGTAACCTTTGTTTTTACTGATGTCTCTTGGCCATGCCTGATTTACTTTGCTCAGGTATTTTGGACATGTATTCATTACTTGAAATTGCTTATGCTGTTGCCATTCTGGTCGGAGCAGCAACTTCCTACAATTGGAGCAAATGAATATCACGGTAGCGTTCTTGCTTCTTCATGTATGCAACTGACGAATGTTAGCATGTATAGATTTCCGTTCTTCTGGAGTGCGTTCAGTGATATAGCTTCCTTCCTTGTATTGTTTTTGAAGGGGAGAAAAAATGACTGTGTTGGGACACATGTTTCCCCAAGTCGGCTGAAATGATTATATAAATCTTTATTGTTAAGCATACATCCTGGTTATACCTGGCTTTCCATGTGAGTTCTGAAACTCTGCATGGTTGTTTTGAATTTCCTTTGCTGATGGCTTCCTTTACAAAATGGCAAAATTTGAAGCTTTTAGAAACAGTTGGTCCGGCATGAATTATTACCAACTGTGGATTAACAAGGAGACTTGGTTTACATTTTATCATAAGCTTGCATGTGAACGGGGGGCATCTCATCTAATGAAAGGTCTGAAACCTTCAAATGGGATGTTGGCTGAATGTCTGCATATTATTTATAGGTTCATAAAAAGGATGATGTAGTTTCCTGAGACGTTTTTCTAATTTAATTTTACTGTTTCTCGTGTTTTGATTCTAACACGCATTGCGTTTGGCCAGGTATTGGGTCATGCCATCTTGGCTTCAATGCTGTGGAACCATGCCAAATCTGTTGATCTGAAGAGCAAAGCTTCAACAATTTCCTGCTATATGTTTATTTGGAAGGTAACCATCTACCATCATAGCTTGTGACTTCAACATTGCAGGAAGAATGCAAGAAAATAGACGACTAAATAAAACCAGTAAATTTCACTCCAAGTAAATCAGTGAATAGATAACCTGTGTATTTAGCATGCAATGCTTCTCAATGCATGATTTCTGTAATATTTTCTTATTACCATCTTGAGTTTCAAGCAGTAGTCATTTTTTTACTAATCATTTATCAATTCCATTCATCTTTTTTAAATAATTCAATCTTTATGTATGTGTATTTGGAACTATAGTGTATGGTGCTTTTCAAAATAACTTTTTACTGGAAAATACATCAAAATAAAATAAAAAATTAGATGATTTTCATAATCATAATCATCATAAAACAAAAAAAAATATTAATTAGATGTTTTTTCAATCCAAAATTACTTTTGAAAAGCATCTTAAACACTGTAGATGATAAGTGATCGGACTGTTTATTCTTGTTCAGTTATTTTGCTGGATATATAGTAAGTTTGAATTCAAAATCTGATGGATATGCTCCTTCATTGCTTCCTGACTAGATTGAGTTTGAGTTTGCATACAAATCTGGAAATCAGAATTCTATCGTGTTGATATTCTCTCTTTTCCATTCCTTTATTTTTTCTTAGAGGATTGTTGCATGTATAGACTTCTTAGAGAAGTGCTGCAAGATAATTAAAAGAAATGTTGGCCAATCTGGTCCTCATGGAGAGCTTGTTTAGGCTGGTCCATTTTAGACTTGGTGCTGATCATAGATCATTCCCGGTCATTAATCAGTATTAAGAGTGAATTAGCAGACAGTAACACAAGCTTTACACCTTTACATGGTGATTATTCCGTTTCTTAAAACTAATTTCTTTATAACATTTGCCTGTTCCTCTGGCAGCTATTTTATGCCGAATACTTGCTCATACCACTTGTAAGATGATGATGCCGAGGATTCTAGGAAGTGGATCATTTGCTGTCCGAACGAAACTCGAAGATGCCATAAGGTATTGCATGGCCTGGCTGCTTCTGATGAGTTATGAAATGGAAATTTTGATGCGGCTATATAGAAAAACCGATGCAGAAATGTAATTATCATGCAACGAGAACACGAAGCTGTAGTGTTCTTTGATCATGTAATAACGCAAGGACTTAATTCAATCTTGAGTTTCACGCTTTCGCTTGATTTGGGCCACCACATGGTAAAAATAGTTATGAGACTAGATTTGTAGCCTCTTGCTATATAATATGGGACAAACTAATTTTTTTAATATAAAAAGATATTTGGGTGACGTGTATAAAAAAATCAATAACTTTGATCTCTAATTAAGTCAAATAATATTTATTATTTAATTAAATAATAAAAAACAGACAATAAAAATAAAAGTAAATGGATTGAATTAACCCATGAAAACACCAAGGAAAAAGCAACGAAGTTCAATTTCAAGTCAATGCAATATAAAAAAATAAAATTTAAAAAAATAATTTAAGTCAACCTGAGCAAATATGTTAAATCCACAACCCTATTCATAAGATCAATAAACCAAGAGAAAGCAAACAAAAAAAATATTGAAGTCCAATCCTCAACATATCAAAGATAACAAAAAAAAAAACACCAACAAATCAAGTATGCTTATCAAACTTCATGACCTGAATAATGTGAATGAGATAACTCAATATAAAAAAAAATTATGGAGTTCAATTTTAAAACAACTTAATATTGAATGATAAAAGTAAAAAATATTAAATTAAAAAAACAACCTAATAACATACTCGAGTCAATTTAGGTTAACTTGCTAAACTCGTGATCCAGATGATGATATCAGGATTATTGAATAGAAAGAAAATTAAAAAAAATCATGAAGCGCAATTAAAAAAACTAACGTGAAATGATGAAATTGCAAAGAAAATCAGTGTAAACAAATAAACCCTAAAAATTAAGAAAGAACAATGTTAACTACGGTTAAGTTTTCAAATCTACCACTCGAGTCATAAAACATAAAATCCCCCATAAAAAAAACATTGAGCCAAATTTTTAACCAACTCCATGTCAAAGGATGAACTTAAAAAAAAAATCAAATTTACAAAAGGATCTAAAACGAAGAAAACAATAATCAAAATAACGAAAATTGAATTAAAAATAAAAACAAATGAGAGAACGTTTTCATTTTTGGATTAAATGATAAAATTGAAGAAAAAAATCAATTTTACAAAAGGATAAAAAACTAAAAAAATAACAATTAAAAGAATGAGGACCAAATTTAAAATTGAAAAATAAAATAAGAGGACAACATGCAACTTTTTGTTGAAGGATGAAATTGAAAATGATTTGAAATTTTAGAAAAGGATAAAAAAATAATAAAAAGAATGAGGATCAAATTTAAAATAATAAAAAAATAAGAAGACAACTTTGAAATTTAGAATGGTCAGCGCAAATTTCAAGGAGAAAAAAGAGAAAAGAGAGAAAAATAAATAAAAAAATGCTTCCAGCGACACACCATCATGATTACATCAACATGTGTTGGCCCCGACCCCAAGGGGCATAGCGTGATGGCAAAGGGTTTGAGATCTGCACAGCAGGTCTCGAGTTCGAGTCAGGGCGTGCATCTCTTGTAAGAGCCTGGAACAGCCGGGGTTTTACTCCCTCACCTGGGCCCATAAAATACACTTTCTGGAGAGTGGGGTTTCCTCTAATCTAAAAATAAAAAAAAAGTGTTAGCCCCGATGGAAGAGCACGTTGTGCCGCATCCATAGCCACCATAAAATGCCAGACTTGTTTATTGGAGGAACTTGCACCTGTTTCTAGAGCGTTGCGGCCTCCCCTAATAAATATCACGTGCAATACATTCACCAATCATTCTTACCTTGCCTGTTAACTTAAGTCTCCCATGTTTGTTTTATAATGAAATTTGGTCCATGAAATCCTAATTGCTAAAAATCAACAATGTTTAAACATATTTTGACAAACCAAGCATCAAAACTTATACTCAATATTGCAAGACCCCTGTAAATAGAAAAACAAAATAAATTATCCAGTTAATTTACAAAATAAAAAATTAAATATGAAATGATTAAATTAAAAAAAAACACAACACCAACTAAAATAAAAAAAAGTACATAAATATTTCCCTTGTCCAAACAAACCAAAATAAAATTGAAGGCCTCAAAATTTTTGAAAGCCTCAAATTCATCCTTAAGCTTTAATTGCTCTAAACTAATAAAATTAAGTTTTATTTTGTAAAATTGAGCATTAATTAAGCAATTAAATATTTTCTCCACACCACGAGATCTCTCTTCATGGATGATTAAGTATAAAGCTGAAAAAAAAAATATAAATAAAACACAAATGAACAACCAAATTGGAAACGTAATCCACAGATTCTTGCATGTTTTTAGAGATTGTCTTTCATTCTCCTAAAAGAGTAATATTCAACAAATTGTTTTCTGGATGCAAAGCAGTCAGAACTATTTCCTGTTGCAAAATTACTGTTTAACTTGTTTCTAAATCCCATTTAGCAAGAAGGACATTTAATTTTAGTTAAATTGATCTCTCTAAAAATAGAGTTAATTACACCAAGCCTCTTATTATTTGTTTATTTTTTTAATTGGATTTAATTTGGGGTTTTTTTTTTTTGTACCATATGTTAAAAGTGGAATTAAAAGTGAATTAAACTGGCATTTAGAGAGGAATCCTTTAACTGAGGGTTTGGAAACGCGATTATACTCGTGTTTTTAAAAGTATTAAATTTTTTTATTAAAAATTAATTTTCTATGTGTTTTGGATTATTTTAATGCGCTGATTTCAAAAATAATTTTTAATATATAAAAAAAATATCATTTTAATACATTTCAGAATAAAAAAAAAACAACAACAACCACACTTTCAAATAGATTTTAATAAAGAAGGGATATTGTCGAGGAATTGAAGAAGATGGGAGCTGCGTATCATCCACCAGAGAGAGGATTACAAAAATGAATCTATTAAAAATTAATATCGTCATCTTTTTTACCTTATAATAATAATAATAATAAATTTAGTCACTTACACGTGTTAAAGAAATACTAATAGATACACTGCTAGTCATCAAAGTTGACAATCCGAATGAAAAACCTTTTACATTGTATTTGGAGGGAGATAAAATATTAGAGAATTTACTGTGGGATGGGGGAGATAAAATTTCTCATTTTTGTTCTCTTCGTGAAGAGTGGCTCACAATTTGGAGGTTTTTTTTTTTTTTTTTTTTTTTTTTTTTTACCGCTGTCTTAAACCGGGAACGTGAAAGTTTATTAATTAATTAAGATATAATTTAATCTATAAATTAATAATTTATTAAAAATTAATTTATCTAGGTATTCTTTATTTTCCCCCAAAACATACATATATTATGAATTGTGATTATATAAATACTATCTAATTACTGAATTATAAATTATTATTCTATATATTTACTTAACCAAAATAAATTTATAAATGTAATTAGTCTTATTAAATAAAAGTCACGAGTCTATCTATTTTTATAACAAACTAAAATTAAATTATTTTAAACTTAATTAATATATTTTATAAACATTAAGTCAAGCCAAAACATTAATAAAAAAACATATAAAATATCATAAATAAAAAAATTAGATACAATGGCTTCTCATCACATAGAGTAATTTATTGAAAATATTACAAGAAATGACATAAAAAATAAAATTAAATCGAGTAAAATTAGAGATAACATCTAAGCAGACATTAATTCTAAGAGAACATAAATAACGTTCAAGTTATATTTTACAAACTCTTCCTAATTGTGCTATATATATAATTATGATATATAAAGTATAATTTTAAAATCCGGCCCTATTCGGCGGGTTGATCCAGGACCCGGCCGATCCGGGACTAGAATTGAGCCTAGTTGAAGAAAAAACAGTGGAAGAAAAACCTGGTATGACCCGGCGACTCGGTTGACCCAGCAAGACCGGTCAAAGACTCGGTTGCAACCTGTTAACTTTTTTTTTGTAAAACGACATCGTTTTGATTTATTTTTTAAAAAAATTGACCCGAGTGATCCGGTCAAAACCTGAAACTTAAACCTTGGACCGAGCCGGGTCTAAAAACTATGATATAAAGAGATTATTAATTTATATTTCAGGTGGTACATGTATTTTTTTAAATAATTATCTTAGAATTATTAATTTATCATAAAGTTCAAAGTCAACACCAATATAAAATATTACTTACTTAAAATTATTAATTTATTAAATATTAATTTATCAATGTTATACTGTAATTTACCTTATGTTTTAGATTCTAAAAATGAAATCAGATAGATATCCACAATTTTAAAACTGAAATAAACAAAATAGAATGGTACTTTCTTTATTATTCTTTTTAAAAAGAAAAACCTCAAATGAACCCAGACAGAGCCCTTATCAAAACCCTAGCTATCTAAGGTAGCGTTATTACCACAATAATAACTAAACACAACCAGTCAGTCGCCCCCCTCACTCTATCGAACAGCTGAACTGCGTGCCTTGTCTCTGTCTGATTTAACAATGGAGGAGACCGACGCTTCTGCTCCCGGCGATAAAACCATAAGCAAAAAGTTAGTCTCTCTCTCATTTGTTTTTACTGAAAATTTTGTTTTTTATTTTTTTTCAGTGATGGATTGATTGTGGCTTTTGGGTATGTTGTTACTCTTGCAGTGCACTGAAGAAGGAATTAAAGAATAAGAAGAAAGAAGAAGAGAAACGCCAAAAAGAGGAAGAGAAAGCTAGACAGGTCTCCTTCCTTTTCTCTTCCTTCCTTTCCTTTTTTCTCCCCTTGTAATGCTATTGAGAATTCATTTTCTTTTCAAATATGGAATTAAGACTTTACCTTTTGATTTTATTTATTTATGCTTGTTTGGTCTAAGCAATTATAATTATTTATTATTTTTTTTATATTTTTTTAATATGTCTTTTGACAATGTTACTCAATTTTGCAGGCTGCTGCCAAGGCCAGCACCCAGGTTCAGAAATCTGCAGCGGCAGCCGATGATGAAGACATGGATCCCACGGTTTAACTCTTTTATTCTTGCTTTATCTTGTTTGCACTTGATGAGTATAGAAATAAAGTTTTGTTAAGGTTTAATTTTTGAATTGGTTTCTTGTTTTGATTTTTGTTACAGCAATATTATGAAAATAGGCTGAAATATCTTGATGCTCAGAAGGGAGAAGGGAAAAATATGTACCCTCATAAGTTTTTTGTTACCCTGTCCATCCCTGAATATATTGACAAGTATGGGGGGTTAAGCAATGGAGAGCATCTTGAGGATGTCTCTGTGTCTTTGGCTGGTAATTTTGAACACAAATACTTTTGCTCTATTGTTTTACGTAATTCTTTGTTCTCATATTTCATTTTGTTGAATTTGTTTATTTCCGTGTTTTACTAGGTCGAATAATGAGTAAAAGATCTTCCTCTTCAAAGTTGTTCTTTTATGATCTGCATGGTCTTGGTGCTAAGGTCCAAGTGATGGCTGATGCAAGGTATCTTGTGATTTTTTTCAATATGTTTGTTTGTTAGTTGAAACATGTTCATGCTTAGTTGTTGCGTTTCGTCAACAGACTTCTAAATGCAAACTCATGTACTTTTGTATTATGTCTAGCATCCTTTATCTACTTCATGAATACAAACCACAATTTTTATTGATTTTAATGCTTTTATGTTATACTTTTTTCAGATCATATGCATATCAGATCTTTGTACAGTTGCATATAGACTGTTTCATACATTCACAAGTCATATTGAAGTAGAAGTGCGAATTTATATTTTTGTTATTCGGGACTGCCATACTTGCTTTAGGAGTTAAATTATTGTATTGTCCACCCCATCTAGATATCTTTGAGTGATTTCTTATATGCTACTGTGTCTCCCAACCCCAGTTTTCTTTTCTATTCCTTTCTTTGCTTCATTTCTCATTCAAATGGATAAATTTTCATTTCTGTAATTTCAGCAAGTCAGGTTTCGATGAAGCAGAGTTTTCTAAGCTCCATTCCAGCGTGAAGCGTGGTGATATTGTTGGTATCACTGGATTTCCAGGTTTGGGTTATTACAAGTGTTAGTTAATATGCTGTGCTTTCCCATTTATCTTATATTTTCAACAAATAAATAACTTAATGTGAGTCATATTTCACCCTCTATATTTGTACTATCTAACAGAATCTTTTTCTTTGCCCTGACCTAATTGCAACTGAAGGTCCCCCAATAGCTATTGAACATTGTATCAAGGTTCATAGGGGATGCAACTCTTTCTTGTAACAAAAACTGTGTTGAAAACTTGTAGTGGTTGATTCTTTATGATATTTAGTAATCATGATAAGAAACTGGACCTCAATTGTGATATAGCATTGTTTAAGCCGTTCCCTCCGTCTTCTCTTGCTGAAGGAAAGTACATGAAACCTAGTTTAGAAGAATTGCTAGTCAATCTTCAATGATGACCTCTTTCACAAGATATCATTGCTGTTCGATGCATATCTATATGTGCGTGCTAAAAAGCACAATTTCTTGTGTACAGTGAGGTGAGAATGGATAGCTGCACTTGTAATCATCTCCAAGACATTCAGAATATTTTTGGAAACATTTGAGATATTACCATCTTCATTGATAAAGAATTCAAGCTGAATCTTATGACAATCAAACTAACCAATATCTCAAGTTTAGAAAATGTAATAAAAAGTACAAACTCTCTGTATATGACAAGTATATTGTTATTGTGTGCATGCTTGTGCATTGAATTCTGCAGACATGGGAATTCATTTGTATCTTTCTATCAATGTACCAGTAGAATAATCAAAGATAGATCCAACTAAACAAGACTTGAGAAGAGAGAATCTTTTGCTGTATGGACCATTTTGATTGTTATATTGAAGCATTTCCAGAAATATTGCTCCTTTCTGTCCTATTTGAAGTCAGAATGAATTAGTAATGTTTTCTGGTGTCATCTTGCTACAGATGCTATGCTATACTGATTTTTTGTTATTCTTTTTTCCATCTAAAATATAGACCTGCTAGAAAATTAATCCTTTTATCATTTGTAATGAATTCCTTTCTTCTAATATAGGAAAAACCAAAAGGGGAGAGCTGAGCATCTTTCCAACATCTTTCATGGTTTTATCTCATTGTCTGCATATGATGCCCAGGCAGAAAGCTGGTCCTGGCTCGGATGCCAGTGCAAAGGTTAGAAACTTTTGTTGTTACTCAGTTGTTTTGGGCTGAGATTATATTGTGATGGAATTATATTGTTCTACAGAAATCTGAGGTTTGGACCCCAGGATCTGTCAGGAACCCTGAAGCATATATTTTAAAAGATCAGGTATTTACCCTAAAGAAATTAGTCTGTTTTAAAAGATAAGGCCTCTTATCTTCTCAGATATTTGTTAACTGTTGTATGAACAAGTCACCCTAACCAAGATCACCTTGTTGTGCTTGTCAATGACATTTACTGCTTGAGTGATTAGTTTTGTTGTCTATATTACTGTCAGACTGGAAGAATGTTCCTACAAGGGATAATGGATGAAGCTGACCTTTTGGTTAATGCTGGCGATAGTTAAATTAGCCTTACAAGTAATGATGTCAGCTGGAGTTGCATAACTAGCTGTCTTGTAAAGCTTGAATATTGGCTCAAAGTAGCAATGGAATTGAAACTATGGAAGTGTTTTCTTGAGAATAACACAATAAAATCATTATATTTTTTTTTTAGCTCTGGGGGGAATTTTTTTGTGTCTTGCTTTTATTCTCTGGTGACAGAATATGATATTTTTGGGAAACTGATAAGATCATGTTTTCTGTTATTTCTAATCCAAGATTAGCATCCACGGATGGGTCTTAACAATTTCCTTTCCCTCTTTGGAGTGGTCATTTATTTATTTTATTGTTTCATTCTAGGAAACACGTTATCGTCAACGATATCTGGATCTAATGTTGAATTCAGAGGTTCGACAAATTTTCAAGACCAGATCTAAAATCATTAAATACATACAGAACTTTCTTGACGATCTTGATTTCTTGGAGGTCAGTCTTCTATTTTGTTGTTTTGAAAGCTTCTACCTTGATTTTTCTCTCTCATGTAATTATTTCTTTCTTGCTGATTATTTCAACCTTTGTATTCAGGTTGAAACACCAATGATGAATATGATTCCTGGTGGTGCTGCTGCTCGTCCATTCAAAACTCATCATAATGATCTGAACATGAAGCTGTACATGCGCATTGCACCTGAACTCTATCTTAAAGAGTTAGTTGTTGGTGGACTTGATCGTGTTTATGAAATTGGAAAACAATTTAGGAATGAGGGTATTGATTTGACACATAATCCTGAGTTCACAACCTGTGAGTTCTATATGGCTTATGCTGACTACAATGACTTGATGGAACTCACTGAGAAAATGTTGAGTGGTAAGAGTGAATGTTTGGTTGTTGCAAAATTCTTTTTTCACACTGGTCTCCCACTTTTTTTTTTTAACTAAAATACTTGTATTTTTTAAAACAGGCATGGTCAAGGAACTTACAGGTGGCTACAAAATTAAATATCATGCAAATGGGCTTGACAAGGATCCAATTGAGATTGACTTTACACCACCGTTTAGGTCGGTGAGATGTCACTTTTCATCCATGGCATAGTCTGAACTCTTGACAGAATTTGTGGATGATGGAAATAACAGTTTTTAACTGTTGCAGACGGATTGACATGATAGAGGAGTTGGAGAAGATGGCCAACCTCAATATACCCAAGGACCTTTCCAGTGATGAAGCTACCAAGTATCTTGTGGCTGCATGTGAGAAGTTTGAGGTCAAGTGCCCCCCTCCTCAAACGACAACTCGATTGTTAGACAAAGTAATTCTTCTTCCCCATCTCTTTAAACGTCAACTGTTAGATAAATTGTCTAATCATGAAAGGGAAACATTAGAAAGTGTTTCATTCTATTCGTGTTCTCATTCGTATCCTACCGTTTTCACTTGTGTTCTCATTCATATCTTCACTTGTGTGTGTTTGAAAGCATTTCATTCTATTTGTGTTATCATTTCTATCCTACTGTTTTCACATGTGCTCTCATCCATATCATAGTTAGTGCGTGCAGATGTACACGTTCGTGTTTAATGCTCTCCTTTTTTGGACACAATTGATTGTTCGAATCAAATTTACAGTTTGGTGCATCCTGTGTAAATAGAGCATACTTATCATGTAGCATGTTATATTGATGTTGAGTTATTTTTTAAGGTCAAAGCTGAGTTTCTTCAAGCATAAAAAGGACTGGGAACTTTCTAAGATTCATGATATTGTAATTTTTGGTGTTTCTTCTGTATCCGCAGCTGGTGGGACACTTTCTGGAAGAGACTTGTGTAAACCCCTCCTTCATCATCAACCATCCTGAGATTATGAGTCCGTTGGCTAAGTGGCATAGATCGAAACCAGGCTTGACTGAACGCTTTGAATTGTTTGTCAACAAGCATGAAGTATTTTGCTCAACTACATTATTCATGCTTGTTGTTTCTTTTGATTTATCTTCTACTTATGCCCTGACTTGTGCTTGTATATGGTTGATATTTTGTGACCGAGCAGCTTTGCAATGCATACACTGAATTGAATGATCCTGTAGTACAACGACAACGATTTGAAGCACAACTGAAGGTAACATTTTCATTTTGCAGTTTGTAATTTTAGAGTAGTGACTGGAAATTATGCCTTACAGCAATTTGTTTCCAAATTTCAGGATCGACAATCAGGTGATGATGAAGCAATGGCTTTGGATGAAACATTTTGTATGGCTCTTGAATATGGATTGCCACCAACTGGTGGATGGGGACTAGGCATTGATCGGTTAGCTATGCTGTTAACTGATTCACAGAATATAAAGGTTTGTGCCATAACCCCCCCCCCCCATGTTTTTTTGGGTGGGTGTGTGTCCTTATGTTTGCATGCCAGCGCTGGCTCCCACACTAGTAGCATGTCAGTGTGGGGATTTAATTTTCATCTATTACTCATCGTTTCTGCTTGCTTTTTGGGTTGCAGGAGGTGCTTCTCTTCCCAGCCATGAAGCCTCAGGATGATCCTGCTAAAGGTACTTGTTCTCATCTTGACTCGCATTGTATTGTTGCTTTCTTTAATTCCTCTTGCATGGTCACTCCTTTCTTCTCAGCACATAATATTTTCACTGCATGTAGCTTGAATGCCACTGCATTCATTTTTCTATTTCAAACTACTAAAAGCACCTACTGGCATAATGGTGAAGCACAATTCAATCCTCTTGTAGACTAGAGATATGTGTCAGTAACACTTTCGTTTTGCGTAGTGCTTAACATTTGTCATTTAATCTTATTTTTGTTACTGCAGCTACTTCCGGTGTTTGAAATTTTGAGATTTGCAGTAGAGGTGGCTGTGTTGTCAACTTTTTGTAGTGTTTTTCTTGGCTCCAAACTGATTAATTATCATTTGGATTTGTCATCGGACACTTGCCGCAGAGGAGGGCTTGACAGGCTACACGATACTCATTAATTACAGCAGATGTAGTTTTGTTTCAGTTCTTGACTGTGAGTTGAATGATTTGGAGATTTTTTTTAAAACAAATCTATTTTGCGGTATAAAAGTCTCATGTGCACAGACGGTATAAAAGTTTCAAGAGCTGCATCATATGGAACTTTGTGTTTTTGGTTGATGGGTAAAACTAACCGTTTAAGAACAACATTTAAAAACTCCATTAATTATCCATTTTTTTAGGGATATAGAGCATATTAATTATTATCTCCTTAAATCCTGTAACTTGAGAAAAAAATTACTCGAAGTGTCCTTTTTCTATTTTAAATTGGAATATTCACCTTTACATTAATTCTTTTCTTTTGCGTTTTTTTTCCTTAACAAATCCACCGAGAACTTCATTTTATCTCTTACTTTAACGTGCTGACTATTAGCTTTTCATTTGACGAATAAAAAACAACTATTATAGGAAATACTAAAAGGCGAGGGAGCCCAATGCTTACAACTCATCTCACATTTTATAGTGATTTTTTTTTTTGTTTTGGTCACCAAACTTTTTGGCTTTTTGATTGCATCCTTGCGTAGCTAAATTGAAGGTGAATTGTTTTTTTTCCCTGTTATAGAAGGGTAAAATTGAAAGTTTGGGATCAAAATGAAAAATATAAACAAAATAGATGGTCATTTTAAAATTGAATAAAAAAGTTGACTTTGGTTTTAACATACCAATTTTTTGTCCCATTACCTTTTTCAAAATTCATTTATGGTGTAAAATTTTATTTTTCTATTATTTGGTTTCTAGGTTTAGATAACACAGAGAAAGTCATTAAATTATAATAATAAATAGAATTTCAATGGATAATTATACTATTTGAAGAAAAGTTTTATTAAGATGTTTTTTCACCTTGAAATTGCTTTTAGATCTAACCTATAAAAATTTTGGGTTTTAAGTTGATTTTTTATTATAACATAGAGAAAGTCATCGAATTATAATAATAAATAGAATTTCAGTTGACAATTATACTGTTTGGAGAAAAGTTTTATTAAGATATTTTTTCATCTTGAAATTGCTTTTAGATCTAACCCATAAAGTTTTTGGGTTTTAGGTTGATTTTTAATTTTTGGACTATTTTTTATATTATTTAAAGACAGATGATTTTATTTAGTTTTCTAGAGTATTTTTGGGTAAAAAAAAAAATTAAAAATAGATTTTTTAAATGTAAAACACCCATAACTTGATTTTTTTGTGACCTCTAGTTGTTGAAATTTGAAAAGAGTAGGTGATGCGTCGCCTACTATTTTTTTTTAAATCACTAGTCATAAAAAAAGAAAAAAGTTTAGAAGGCTTAGATACTTGAGCTACCCCAGACCCGTATTTCTCAACCTTTTATTTGGAGGTCGAGGGGTGCTGGGCCAACCAGACCTTCATACATGGGCCTTTCTTTTCTTTCTTTTTTGTTTATTAGATTTCCCCCTAATTTGATCTATCATAATTAGATCTTTATTGATTTTTCTTGCTAAATTTATTTTTAATTTTATCTTTTAATAATTTGTTGATTTTTAATTGAGAAACATAATTTGTTTCGGTTTCATCATATAATTAAATAAAACTTATAAAAAACCTTAGTGAACCAAATTGAGTCTATGTTTCGAGTTACGAATTTAACTCATTAACTTCAGTTGATTAGGAACTGAGTTTTATAATTTATTTCAATTTGTTTTTTGTGAAATTATTAAGATCTGAAATAAACATCCCGACATTGCATTGATGTTCAATTTACAAGCAACTAAAAAATAATCTCAAAAGAAAAATTTAAAACTTGATGAGTTACATGCTTGATGAGTTAGGTCGCGAAACCCTGATAGATCCAATAGAATGTCGTCTCAATATTTTTTAAAAAATCAATGTCAACCCTCATTAACTTTTCAAACCAGTGACCCAGATCATTAATTAGACCATAAGCACCATTACTGAAAAAATCATGAAACTCTATTCCTAATCAATCAAATATTGAAGGATGGAATTGAATTTTTTTTAATTATACAAAAGAATTGAAAAACAAATAGCAAATAAAAGAATGAAGATGAAAATTGAAATACAAAATAAATTTTATCCTTATTTAATACGTGAAATTAAAAAGAAAAATCAATTTTAAGAAATGAGAAAAAAAAACAATCAAAAGAATGAGGATCAAAATTGAAATAAATAACACAAATAAATTTTTGATTTAAGGGTGAATTGAAAAGAAAAAGATATTTAACAAAAGGCTAAAAAAAAATTAAAAGAATGAGAATCAAATTGAAAAAAATAATATATAAAAAGTTTAGATTGAAGGATGAATTTGAAAAAAAATAAAACTTCTACAAAACATCAAGAACAAAAATTAGAAATCAAAAGAATGATGAATGAAGTTGAAATACTAATAATAAAGAGGGTCAAGCTATAATTTTTCAACAGAGGAGAGAGAAAAGATGAAAAAAAAGAAAAGTCTATCGGTGACAAACCGCCTTACCAACATTGACACACGCCACACAAATAGAAAGAGGACAAAACGACACTTCCAACAATACGGTGGAAGGGTATTTACGGATGCTGGGAGGCACCACACAAAGTGAGGGAACACCTCCTATGCTCCTACACCTTTTCCCACTAAACTAATATTTAATCTATGCAAAAAGACTAAATTACCCGTTATAAAACCGGTTATCGCACGTATACGGTGTCGCGACGATCGCCACCACCCTCATCAGGTGTGGAGTGTCTATCTTGGCAACTATGGAAAGATAAGGAATTCTTGTCTTTTATCAGTGGAAAAAATAGAATGGGAGTCGCCACCTAGTATTTTGGTTACTAGAAACCCTAACAGGTCTCAGAGATTGGGTACGGAGACTGTTTGCATAAAGAGAATGTATTAACACCCCAAATACGCCCTACCTAAGGTAAGTTGCATTGTTTTATTGTTTGATAAAAACTAAGGTCTTTGTTGTGTTCTCTAATTTTTGGTCTGTCTATGGCTTAAGAAAAGTCTTCATCGGTAAGAAGATCTTTATCTTATCGAGTAAAAACCTAATTGTGCTAACGTCAAATAAAAAACTACCTTTTTAATATTGGGAGTACATTTTATGTATAAATTCTTAATCCCAGATATTAAAAGAAAACAAAATATTTTTTTGGATGTTTTTTGAAATATTGGCCTAGTTCTTGTGACTTTAATAAACTGGTTATTAAAGTCAAGATGCATGCTAATACATATTTTTAAAATTTTTGTTTTATGAAAATATGATGTGATTTTTTCTTTGAGAGACTTGGCTGTATGCATGAAAAAAAAATATTTTTTTAAGTTTTGACGAAAACTGAGTATTTTAAAACCGCATTTGTGTTTTTACGGTATAAAAAACGAACCGATATTAATTAAAATAGATAGAAAAATATGCAAGAAAATCATGGATGTTTTTGAAAATGTATTTTTTTTGTAAATTTTTGAACAGACTGGACCTGAAACAAAATCGGGTTGGGACCGACCCGAATAAAACACAAACTACCTTATATTAGGTTGGACGCAACCTAGCTGCGTGGACTGGGCTGATGATCCAACCCGGACTGGTTACTGTGCCATGCATAATAACTAGCCAAATGTAATTATCCGGTTACTGTGCTCATGCATAGTAACTAGGTAATTATTTTGCGTTGCATTGCAGAAACGTGCACAGTGCACATTCTGCATGCAAGGAAATGAAATGGGAAAATAGAGATGAAAGGACGAGAATCACCTGGAATGGAGGCGCTTTGGTAGCTGAGTTGACAGTGGCTGGTGGTGGTGGTGACGGTGGAGTGGTGACGGTGGTATTACTGCAGTGGCAGACGATGGTTACTGCAAGAAGAGGAAGAAAAGAGAAGAAATCTGCAGAGGCTGATGATGGTGACTGTCGCGGTGGCGGATCCGCTTCCTATAAAGATCTGGGTTGGTGGATATGGAGGTGGACAGACTGGTGGTGGTGGTGGTTGTGGCAAGAAGCCACGATGGAGAGAGAAACAAAAAGGTTTTGCTAGCAGCAGAAACCGGGTTAGGGAGGCTGGTTTTTTGGCTATCTTTGGACCTAAATTTCTCCACCCCCTGAGCATGAAGATAAAATCTATTTATATGCGGTGAAAGAGAGACACTTTGTCTCTTTTGGTGCACAATCTCAGCCCTCGATTCGACTTGAAAGCATCCCAACCATTGGCTCAAAGTAGCAATGATGAACTATCAGTTTTGCAGGAAAAATGGCTGGTCGGGTTGGCCACTTTGGGGCGGTGCCACGGCCTCTGCAGCCTCGATCAGCCCAAACAGCTTACACTAGCGTGTAGTTAGGTATCACAGGATCGTTTGTGTGTACGTTTTATCCAATTGGTGAAGAAATGAGGTGCCAAATGCCTTGGGAAGGTGGCCACGCAACCAGCCTCGCTGGAGAAGAAGATGAATAGAATCTTACGATTTAGTCATTCAATTTGTGATTTATTTCTATCTACACCCCTGATTGGCTTCAAATTTTTAATTTTGTTCAATTTTACCCATGAAGAACTTCAATTTAAACCCTAGATTTCGGTGCATTTTTCCTTTTGGTTCTTGGTTTTGGATTTATGCAATTTAACCCTTAATTGATCAATAAACTTCCAATTTCTTCAATTTGACTCCTGAGTTGATCAATTTCAGTCCCTTTACTTACGCGCCTTTTCCAATTTGGTCCTTGGTTTTGGATTTCTTCAATCAAGTCCCTAATTGGCAATCAAACTTTAATATCTATGCAATTAAACCCTAGATTTGACCAAATCAACTCTAGTAAATTATACTTTGACCTCAAAACCTTAATTTCTTCCAATTAAAGCCTAAATTGACTTAAAAATCAATTTTTCTTGTAATCAAACCCTATATAAATTCAATTAAACCTCCAATAAAATTTAATTGAGTCCATAAACATCTGATTTTGGATTTTTTTTCCTCAAATTGAATTTTTCTTTGTCAACAGGGTTCTTCATCTGTAAAATATACTGTCAAATTTTAATCTTTGAATTTTTGAGCCTTCTCAACCAATTTCTAGCCATTTTCTGGGCGCTCGAACATCCTCTTCTTACTGTTATTATTTTTTGGATTTTTTTTTGTTTTTAGTTTGAATTGTTTTTTGGAAGAGAATAAATGAATTTGGGGAATAACCAAAAAATGGATTATGACATCGGTAATAACAAAAAAAAACCATAGTGAAAAGACCAAAAAGCTCCTCATGTTTTAATTTTATTTATTTATTTATAGGGTAAAGTTGTTATTTTACTGTGTTTGAAAGACAAATACATTTCCCTGGTAGTTTAAATTTTTTTGACATAAAAGGTAATTAAATCATTTTATTGTGTTTAACAACAATTAAAAAAATACATCACTCCCAATCAATCCTTTAATAACTAATAATAGATCATGAGAAAAGATCAAAATACCCTCAAATTAGTTTTTGTGAATTATCAAGTGAATCATGTTATTTGGCTAATAGTTTTCTTGATATGGGTTGGCGTGTTCTAATTAGTGCGAATAACTAACAATTAGCAATATTTTTCTTGATATTGGTCTTCCTTCTTCATAACCATCAAGCTAATTCTATTAGGAGTAGTTTCCAGGTTGAATTTATACTATTTCAAGAAGGCGTCTGCCAAGTCTTTCCATTTCTTGATCCTGGTATTGTCTAGTCTCATGTACTAGCTCAAAGCAGATCCAATGAGACTATCTTGGAAAAAATATATCAGCATCTTATCGTTATGGATCATTTCAACCATCTTGTTGTAGTATGATTGAAGATGGGTTTTAGGGCATTCTAATCCGACATACTTGATGAAGTCCGACACTCGAAACTCCTTCGGCACCACAATGTTTGGAACCAAACAACTTCAATTGCTAACATAGGGTAAATCACATTATTTCTTTTAACTACTCTCAATCTCTCTTTTAGGGCAACCTATTTATCATAGTTTGTGGGACCAGTAGACTTATTTTTAGAAGGTCCTTTTGTATTTGGATCCACAGTGATCTGAACTTGACTTGGATGGGCAAAAGGGACAAAATGATGCCTAGTTACTGAGTTTGCCCCCAAGTTCTAAGATGTGCAAGAGACGTAGACTGATGATGTTATCACAGGAGGCTGTGCAAACATTTTCTTTCCATTCTTGAAGCTTAATACTTGTTTAAAAAGATATGTGAGTCTAACTACTTCACCTCTGATGCTCTCAATTTTCTTTTGATAATGAGCCTCTATCTGAGCTCTTTCTTCATTTTCCATCTTTTCTCTCGGTCAGGTGTGGTAGACCTTAGGTGAGGGAACCTACATTTCAACTTGGGAGCATGCATGTTAAATGTATGAGCATGTTTTTATAAGATGAACTTGCCCTTAAAGGGGTGACACATGGTCGTAACTCTTGCATGATGAAATAAGAATTTGATTCTTATCCAAATTCTACAACAAAAATTTCCTGAGTGATGACCATTATGTCACCTGCAAGTCCTAAGTTCAATATACTTCAAGAAGGGCTTACCTTGATGCAAAATGAAGGTAGCACAAACAACCTAAGGACATGTTCTATTCATTAAGTGAGTATGTGTAGGTTTTCTCCTTGGTCTCAGGGTCTCAAATCTGTCTAGTAACGCTCTTCGTAAAAACAAAATGACGGCGTTGTGAGAAATGATTAAAGCATGTATGCCTACCATTACCAAGCAGACACTTAGATATGAGTTGGATGTTTCACGCATCTGAACCTTGACCCATAGTCATAGGGTAGACCACTAATCCTCTACCTAACTTAAAAGCTTGTGTGTGCTTGAAAAATTAAGACATATGATACACTAGACAATTTTATATATGTGTGCATAATATGTACCAAAATAAAAGCGTAGAAGCAAATAAATAAAGGAAATGTATATTAACAATAAGCACACAAACCAAACAATAAAACACAATAAATAGAAAAAAACAAAGCTTAGTCCACCGGAATCCTTAATGGAGCCGTCATTCTGTTACACAAATGTGGTGTCACGGTGATCATCCTCTTGAAATTTATGGTATGGTATGGAATGGAAAGAACAAGGAATTCTTGTTCTTTATTAGTGAAAAGAGAGAATGAGAGTCGCCACCTAGTATTTTGGTTACTAGAAACTCTAACTAGTCTTATACATCAATCACGAAGACTGGTTGCGTAAAGAAAAGGTATTAACACCCCTAATACGCCTTACCTGAGATAAACTGCATTGTTTAATTGTCTAATATAACTAAAGTATTGTTGTGTTTTCTAATTGTTGGTCTGTATAAGGTTTAAGAAAAATTCATCTTTAGTAAAGAGATCTTTATCTTATCAGGTAAAAACCTAACCGTTTTAATGTCCATATAAAAAATAAAAGAACTATCTTTTTATTTAATATAAGAAATATGTCTTACATATAAGTTTGTAATCCCAAATACTAAAAGAAAACAAAATATTTTTTTAGTATTTTTCAAATATGGGCCTAGTTCTCATGGCTTTAATAAACTGGTTGATACATTGTATTTTTGAATTTTTTGTATGAAAATACGATATGAATTTTTTTTATATTTTTGAAAGACTTTGTCGTATGCATGAAAACAAGATATTTTTTTTGTTATTTTTCTATATATATTTTTGCAATATTTCAGAGGAAACCAGGTATTTTAATACTGGATTTTTATCTTTACAGTGTAAAAATACAAATCAATATTAAGCAAAATTAGTAGAAAAATACACGAGAAAATCATAAATTTTTTGAAAGAATTTAATTTTTTTTGGAATTTTTTGTTTTTTGTTTTTATTTAATATATAATATAATATTATATATTATTATAATTATATAATCAAATATATTGGGATGGGCCCGACCCAGTTATGTGGGCTGAGCCCATCATGGTTGGGCTAAGGTTGGCCCAAAAGAGTTGGGCTAATATCGACCCAAAATAGGGGTTGGGTCGATATTGGCCCAACAGGTTCTTCTCTAAAGGGATTAGGCCGGACCTGGCCATCCAATTTGGTCTGGGCCTGCACTGGTCCAATCTATGAACAATGAGCTCTCCACTGTTCACATGCTACGTGAACAGTTGGGATCTCTCCACTGTTCACTAGCAGAACAATGAAGATGAGGTGGGGGGTGAAGAAAAAGAAGAAGAGGGGGAAACTGGCCTAATGATGGCTTATGTCGATGTTGTGGCGGTGATGAGTCAAATTGGTGATGGTTTCAGGCGTAACAACGAAGATAACAAAGCGAAGTGGATGGTGAGAGGCTGGGGAGTTTGTGTTCTTTTTATCCTTTTCTTTTCGTTCCTTTCTTCTTTCTTTGTTTTCGTTCTCTACTTTCCCCTATTTTTTCTCTTATGTTTCGTTTGTTTTTCCTCTCTTGTCGTTTGTTTTCTCGTCCTCCTCTATGTTTCCTTTTTTGTTTTTTTCTTTCCTTATGTCCTCTTTTTTTTTTGGTCACCCCCTCCTAGTGAGGGGGTATTTATAGGAGGAAGAGGGAGAGAGAACTACCTTACCCTTGTCCAGTCATGCCGAAGGGGTAGGGTGGCTTGGGCGGCGACTGTGCAGCTGCCCACAGTGCTTGTCCTCTATGTTTTTTTTTTTTGTCTCTATGGTAGGCCAAAAGAAGAGTAGGTTGTGTTGGGGTTTTTAGACAAGTGAGGGAGGGAGAGAGACGCTGCAAAGAAGGGGAAGAAAACCTTCTTTCCCTGCCTGCAGTGCATCCAGGGGAAGAAGATGACAAACAATGCCATCAAAACAACATTGTTTTTTTCAATCAGTCTTTCTTTTTTTTTCCTTCTTATACCAGTAAACAAAACAGAGTCATTTTGTACAAAATGCGTTGTTTCATTTAAATAGAATGGCGCAAAAAAAAACTATATTTCCAAATGATTCAATTTTCAATTTGTTCAATCAAGTTCTCAATTTAGATTTTGATTTTAAGAATCAATTCAATTGCTTCCTTGTCAAATTCAAATATCAGCCTTGAAGTTGGTCGTCTTTTTCACTTTGGTCCTTTGTTTTGAATTTGTGCATTTTGACTCTCAATTGATCGACAAACTTTTGATTTCTTCAATTTGACCCTTGATTTGGTCAATTTTAGCCCCTATATTCACATGCCTTTTCTAGTTTGGTTTGATTTTATATTTCTTCAATCAAGTTCCTAATTGTCCATCAAACTTCAATATTTATGCAATTAAACCCTCAATTTAACCAAATTAACTCTTATAAATTGTAATTCGACTCCTAAACTTTAATTTCTTCTAATTAAAACCTAAATTGACTTAAAAATTAATTTTCTTGCAATTAAACTCTCTATAAATTCAATTAAACCTTCAAAAAAAATCTAATTGAGTCCTTAAACATTCAATTTTAAATTTATATTCCTCAAATTGAATTTTCCTTGCCAACAAGGCCTTCTTTAGTAAAAAATATACTATCAAATTTTGATTTTTATGTTTTTGAACCTGCTCAACCAATCTTTGGTCATTTTCTCGGTGTCCTCTTCTCACTGATATAAGATTGTGAGTGTTACTTACCTTATATATCATTTTGCTCTATCTCTTTAGGGAAATGAAGTTTTCTTTGAACATTTGATGTACACTATTGCTACCTATTTTTAGAGTCCCCACACAAAAAGAG
>Ga0325411_1000632_pt1:0-20000 | contig 37225 bp, 16 predicted proteins | sample PopdelMetagenome_13_FD_206181 | JGI IMG/M metagenome (GOLD analysis project Ga0325411, IMG submission 206181) | Populus deltoides microbial communities from Bellville, Georgia, United States - Xylem-PdIQD-R4 | ecosystem: Host-associated > Plants > Phyllosphere > Stem > Wood/Secondary...
TTTTTTTTTCAAAGTAAAACTCAATAAAAGTGATTTTTGAATTTTTAATTTGATTTGATTTTGTGTTTTTACACTAATTTTGATACATGCAAAGGTTATAAATTGAATTTTAGAAGTATATATCATTTTGTTTTTAATTCTTTTTATTAAAACAAGATTTAAATCTAGGTTTTTAAAATGTAAAAAGTTGTACCCTAATTTTCTAGTCACTAGGGCCTGTTTGTTTCTGCGTTTCAAAAACGCTTTTGATAAAATTTGAAATTTTTTTTTATTAACTTCAAATTAATATGTTTTTAGTGTTTTCAAATCATTTTGATGTGATAATGTCAAAAATAATTTTTAAAAATTAAAAAAATATCATTGACTTATATTTTAACACGAAAAACTATTTAAAAAATAACTGCAGCCACACTGCCAAACACACTTAAGCTAAATCCGATAATCAGAGTTTGAGCTGAACTATAAAAAAATTGGTTTAGGCTTCAAAGCCTAGGTGCTAGTCTAGATATAAAGGCTCAGGCATGCATAAGTCCTCCTTCTAGGCCCGAGCGAATCATCCTTTCAGGCCCTATCACCAGTGACCATATTTGAGTTCTAGATGCCCTTAGCTAGGCTATATTTTTAGAGTTTTTTTTTTAAAAAAATCTTTTATAATTTAAAAATAAAATTATAATTGAATAAATAAGTAAAATGGCACTTAAAGAATTATTTTATTTTCCCATCCTTCTTAGATAGTATTTAATCTTTTATTGTTACATTTGCTTTTTAAAAAAAAATTATATATAAAATTAATTTATGCAAGTTTTAAAATAGTGTACATAAATACTCAATAAGGATAAAATATATTTTTTTATTTTTTATTTATAGTCAATTTTTATATTATTTTTTAAAATTAATTATTCTTTTATTTTTTATTGGGGTCGCATAAAAATTTTCAAGATATAATTTTTGTTATTTCTTGATTTAAAATTGCTTTACAAATAATGATAACTTCTTATTTGAAATTTTAGTAAAAAACATATTTCTTCTAAAATTAAAAAGAAATTGATGAATAATAAAAAGTAAGTTTTTGGCTAAAAATATATATATATTCCCCGCTTAATTTAAATCTTTAGTTTTTTAAGATATTAGTTTTAACTACTTGAAGTTTGTGTTGAAATAAACATCTGATATAAGAAAAAAAATCATTGTTCCGTTGCAATTAAAAAAATCATAAATAAGAAATAAGTATTTTGATAGAAGAAATAATTAAATCTTTTATAAATATGTCTTTCAATTCCGCAAATGGTTTTGAGAATGGCCTCGCGATATTAAGGCTAGTTCTTGGCTAAATGGACTGTGCTGACAAAGGTGTGTTATTTTAAAACTTTATGGTGGTGGGTCGTGATTGTGAGACAATGAGTGGACAAATTATTGATGAGATTGAGCGAGGATGTAAGAACGAGTGTTGCCAGTTGAACATGTTACAGAGAATCTAACACAGAGGGGCATGAAGGAGTACCAGAGAAGAACAACAAAGAAGAAGAAGAAATTGAATTTAATGAGAGAGATGTTGCAGAGGGAAAATCTATTGCCTAATGACTCCATCTCTACAATCTGCAATTAGAACACAACAATACAACAACCGCTGTCAATGTTTTTCTTATGTTAGAACATATATATGTTATCAGTTTATCTTTGTTTGCTAGGTCCAAAAGCAAAGCTGACGAGATCAACATGATTGATCTTGCTAGGTGGTCTACTTTTTGGACTAGAGAGGTAGATCAACATCCCTGTGGCTCCAAGAAGAGATAAAAATGACCTAGATAATGGACTGTGAACAACTGAACAGCATACCAAGCTTCATTCTTGAAACGGGTCCTTGTTGTTCTACCATGTGTACCTCTGCCAAAGTCATGTAAGGATCTGGTTGTTACAGCATTTTTATGTTGCAAAACAAGGGCATTAGTTACATTGATGAAGGGCAAATCTAACTAATTAAGGATCATGGCTCAGAGAGCTAAGCACCAACAAGGCAGCAATGCGTATGACTTGTTCAGTGTGCGGTGCTGCTTGAAATGTCTGGTCTGTTGCCGAAAGACTCTGGTTCCAGGCCTAACATGGTAAAAGATGGCAATTAATGCATCAATTGCTGCATTGGTAGTAGCAAATGGAGATTGAGAAAGGACATTTGGCCAGCAACAGATGACATGAGTTTTAACCTTTCTAAACTTGGGCCAACAATGGTTAAATGTAGTCAAATGTGGAGGTAGTTAGTCATCAAGATTGCTCTATTACTATGGTGAGAGCAATTACACGATGCCTTATGAGTGAATCCAAAAGCATCGATGCATTCATGGCGTTTTTTGGAAACGGTTTCCATAAGTCTCTGAAAACACTGCAGTTTTCTCGGATAGATTCACTTTTATAATATTATCATCCAAGGATTTCTTCAAAATCTCGAGTCATCAAATGTTGTATGACTTATTGATGAAATGGTTGGTAGAGGATTCTCTGCATATATATCAGCATTATCTTGGGATGTTATTAGATCTGGAATCTGATGATGAATTCACAGAGTCGATTTACGCGTGGAAGTGGAAGCTCTCAAGGTAGAAAAATGAAGCAGCTAATGATTAAGAAGAGAGGGATTTTCTTCCATTTCTAATGTTAAATGGGAAGATGGTGCCTGGCTAATAAGTTCTGCAATCTGATTTCCCAAATTAAATCCCAAGCTCTATCAGGTAATAAGTTGCTAGAAATCTACCGTTTCAGCGTTTACATAAATATGCACATACTATAATGGCTTCATGGGATCTCTACTGGTTTTATGAAACATGTGTTCTTGCGGGGAAACTAAGCAGATTACATTAGGTGAAGTCGTTTGATAGAAGGTTCAGGTGCTGACAGCAGATGATGGTTGCTTGAACACAGTTTCTTTTGTTTTTCTCTTCTTATCATTTTCTTTTTCTAGTATGCCATGGATCAGTAAGGGAGGTTGCTCAGAAATGCTTTCAATAATGATTCCACAGTCCTGATGGAACAACGTACATTATGCAGAAATCATAATTCAACATTCCACAGTAACATTACACGCATAAATTAAGAAGCACAGATCACAGTTACTTGAAAAGCCATCTAAATTCTTGAATAAACAATCAGAAACACGTAACAAGAGAGACAGGAAAGCAAAACTGAAAGCTAAATAATTAATCCCAATACATTAAAAGAGACTTAAAGTCATAATGCTCAACCTAACTAACTTTTCAAGTACTAAAATTATTGATGCTAGCAGTTTTGTCCTCTCTATAGACGATGACATCTATGTGCGATCATGAGTACTTGTACTAGCTAGCCCCATCTTCGTTCTTTCCTTGAATACTCACGGTAGCACAATCCCCTTCATTAGCGTTGCTTCTGTTTCCAAATGCACCATCTCTGCAACCTTGTCCATCACTGACCTTAATCAGCACAAAACATAGGTTCTCATTGCGCCTAAAGGAATAAATCTGCACAAAGTCATTTTCCTTTAGCACTCCCTTGTTCAGTACACTATTCCAGCTTGTATTTAATACGTAGCAGCTGCTGGTGTTCATGTTCCACTTCCTCAAACGCATTGTTTCAATACTAATACCATTGACGTTTTGATCATCATGGCCAAGAGTAGCACTATGGCTGACGCTTGACAAATCGAACAGCTTCACCTCAATGCCATTGGTTTCTGATTTGGGTTTGGCCAATTCCTTGTTCTCCTCGTCATTCAGAAACCCTTCAAGATCCTTTATCTGATTCATAGGCATTGATAAACGATCATGGTAGTCGCTCATATCAGTTTGAAACAATTTTTTCGTTATTCTTAACTTGAAATCCTTGTCAGTACCCCCTTGCCATGATATAAGGGGTCTTATTTCATCAGAGAAATCTAGTTGATCAAAACCCAACTTCTTCAGGCTTACCTTTGCAACCTTCCTTTTATTCGCTGTCGACCTCTTAACACCCTCTCCTTTCCCATCTATCCCTCTCCTTTTGTTTTGCTTTCTCTGGGCTTCGATCTTATCTCCAGCACTGGTACTCCTATCAACTGGTGAGAAGAAGTAGGATCTTCTCTTCATATTGTTTGATCTCTTTTTCTTGGAAATAAACGGAATATGATCTCGGTTTCCTCTCATCCTCCAGGGTATAGATAAACCAAGTGGGTTTACACATCGAACGTCTTTCTTGTCTTTCAAGTAACCTTTTTTGCGGCTTGTAACATTGTACCGCACAAACTCCTCCGCAACTTTTTGTGTCAGCAACCTCAATGCCTCGTCTTCATCACTAGTTGCTTCTCGAATATGTTGAAGCATCCCATCAAAATCCTCACCATCACCATCATCATCAAATTCTCGATCAAAATCCAAATATAATGGATCATGATGATCATCACTGATGAGGCGGCCCAAATATTCCATCTTTTATCTCTTCTTGTATATACGGGCTCTAGCTTCAGGTTCTGGTGAAATATATATATAGAGGGGGGGGTGGGGGGCGGGGGGGCGCAGGTTAGCTGGGTACGTAGTATGCGCCTTGCACAAACTGGAAAACTTTTGTTGCATAATTACATTGCCTGCTTTCTATTACTATTCCGACTCGGATTAGAACAGCAATCCTTTTCCGCTCCTTTCCTTGAATCCCATGTTTAATAGAATTTCAAACCAAATTATTGTTTCAATACTCAGCATATATTGTGGCTATACCTACTTAGTTAAATTCATGAGTTAAGCCTAATTATAATTTTATTTCCTAGGCGCATTTATATTCTTTTTTATTTATTAAAACTAATTAGAACTTAATTATTCCATGTATGTAAATGTAGATTGACCCCTTTTCTTTTCTTTTCTTTTCTTTTCTTTTCTTTTAATTTCTTTTCTTTTTGAATAATGTATAAAAAATTAAGGAATAGGAATCCACAATATAAAAATTCTTCTCTTCATACGGACTAAAAATTAAGCGATGCAAATTGCACTGTTGTTGCGGTCAAATTAACATTAACAAAAAACCTAAATCACGTAGAAAAAATCATATTCATCAAGACTCATGGACTATGAATTGAAACAGTCCCTTGAGTCCACATACCCTTTCAGTTTTTTTTTTTTTTTTTTTCATATTCAGTCTCTGCCTTTCACGCTCAGGCTCTTCAATCTTCACACAGTTGGGTTGGCTGTTGTAGCTTTTGGGTTCTTTTAAGCATCGTGGAAGGTGTTGTTTGGCTGAGTTTATTGGAGATTGGCTTGGCTTCTCTGCTCTCTTTTTTTCTGTCCTGCGTGAGGACTAGCAGCTTGGCTGGCCTTTCTTCAGCTGTTTTCTTAGGCTTGTTAGGCTGTGAGGCTAGAATTGTTTGGCTCTGGCTCCACTTTTATTGTCAATTGAGAATCATTGTGCATTAAATGACTGGAACAGTGGCATCATTAATAACATTTGCCCTCACATTAGGTCTCTCTCCAACACTAGGAGAGCTGTTGTGGTTTGTTTGGGGAATAACATCATGTTTATTTAAGACTATAGATTTACACTCTCAGCATATGATTTCATTGTGCCTCAGGTTGTGCTCTCCTTTTGGTCTGACTAGAATTCAGATTTTTCATTTTCTTTTTTAGTTTGCAGGCAAGGCTTTTTCTTTTAGTTGGCCTGTCGCTATCTCAGTGCATGTGATGGATTTTTGCTGGGTGGTGTTTTCAAGTTTCCTTTCTACTGTTTCTTAGGTGATGACATGTCAGTTCTTGAGAATTATTGTGGCAAGGAGTTTTTTTTTTTTTTTTTGTTTCTCGTACTTTCAAGTATGTGCATTACTCTTTGGCCATCGGTGGCTGCACCATCAGTTTAATCATCTTTTTTTCTCCATTGCCTCCTGTTATCTCTGTTTAGTTAGTTTTCTGAAACATTTTTTTTTGTGTTGCTTCATTTGTTGCTGTTAAGGTTAGCTGATTTTAAACCGGCCTTTTGCTTGGTTGTTTTGAACATTCATGTCACAGTGCATTTGATGCACAACCTCTGCATTAACGTTTGTTCTTTCTGCAAGATTTAGCTGGGGTGCAATATCATTTTATGTTGGAATTTGCATCTATTTATTTTATTGCTTGCAGGGTGCCTGATTTTATTTTTTTCCTTTCCTTGTGTTCCATCATGCTCTAAACTCTATATGTTGCTCTCTTGGCTTTGCTTTATTGGTTTGTTCTTTTTCCTCCCTTCATTGCATTTTCACCATAATTTGTGTTGTGCATCTATTGTCAAGAGCTTTGTTGAGCTCTTCTGGGCTTCTTTTCCGTTGGATAGCTGCTTTGTTGAGATTGCAACTTGCTTGCTTTACTCTGCTGCTGTGTGTAAGTCTTTATGGGCTGGAAGGGTTATTGTTGGCTTTTTCTTGCTTTTTTTTCATGTGTTTATGGTGTATTTTTTTCTTTCTTTTCGATTGGCTTCAGGAAACTTAGTATGTTCTGCTCTTGCTTTCTTGTACTCTACTACTTGCCTCTTTATTTTTCCCTATACCTTTGAACCTTCTAGCAATGGCATTGCTTGCTAGAAGTTTGTTTTTAAAATTGTTTGTCCTATGTTTTCTTCCCTTTGTGCTTTAAATTCCCATCTCTATTTCTATGGCTGATTCATGTTGCAATATGTGTATGTTCTTTTCATAGCTGACCCTTTTGATTCCAGTAATTTGTTAGTGCAAGATGGAACATGTTTTAAGTTTAATGCATTGCTTGGAATATTTGGTTAGTCAAGTTAAAGCTTTTCTCACCAAGTCACTTTGTTTTTTATCTGCTCATTTATTTGTTGACAGTATGGAACACATTAACTGCTTTATAGACTTTCATTTGTTTTTTTCCCGTTATGTTAACACCATGAAGCCCATAATCTGGCTGCTGAACTAGAGCTGCATGTTGTTGAGGTTGCTCTTGATGATCTAGCAGCTTTATCATCCTCTAAAGTTGCCTTTCCATTGGACCCAACAACTCCTGTATTCGTTGCACCATCTAGAACTAATGTTGATTTCTCGCAGCAGTCATAAGTCTCCCCAAGGCAACCATGTATGGTTATTCTTCTGCTATCACAAACAAAAAGACAACAGTTGTTTGAAGATGAAACTACTCTCCAAAGGTGACAGGCAGCTCCTTCTTCTCATCCAAAAGCTTTTGCCTTTCAGTTTCAACAATGTCAATTATTTTATTTGTTTTATGAGTGGCAAATACGTAACTTATTAATTTATTCTTGATTTACAACTCTGCAACAGCTGGTGCAGCTGATCCTCTAAGCTGATTTACATCATTAGACTGTGGTACATCAACCATCTCCGAGGCAAATGATCCACCAAGCAAACGCCAACGCCCTTCTAAACTTGACCGTGATTAGGTAATTTTAGGTGGCTTTGCTTATAATTTATCTCATCGGACCTGCTATCATGCTTTGCTGGGAAACACTTTATTAGCACAAACTCTTGTCTTTTTAGCTTTTCCATGCAAGGACACTTAATAGCTTTTTCAGCAAACACCTTTATAATGTTTACAAGCACCTTTATAATGTTTCCGCTCTTCATCCATTCACTCAAATCCAAATAACCACATGCTCGAAATCAGTTTTCCTGATTGTGTTAACACTGTCAGATTAATTCAAAAGCTAAGTTAACATATGTGCAAGCCAAACATGTCCTCTATCCATAAGCAATATCAATATGGTTTTGCATTTTGTCCACAACTGCACAGCAAAACTTCTTGCACAACTCTCCATTTAAAGCTTTTGTTTGTGTGCCTGACACATGGTGTTTTTTTTTTTTAAGTTAATGAATACATGGTTTTTCTAATTTTTTTTGTTTTTGGATGGATATAACATTCTTGGACATGAGCATTTGACATGACAGAGCTTAACATTCTGGTGATGGTTGTTTATTCAGCTACTATCTCCTCTCTCCCTACCTGCAGATCCACAGGAGAGAGATAGCATTCAGGAATTCGATAATGAAAGCATTGTTATACTACATACAGGTCATTCATTTTCTTTGGAGATGCCTGTTTCTTGTCAAACGAGATGCTGAAATCTAGATTTTTAACTTGAGCTCTTTTGCTTGCATTGAGTTTTACAGAGTTGAAATGGTTTGTTAGCTCTGTTCACTTGGGGAACTGCGGGAGTGATAGTACAGAAAAATCCATGATTGTGGAGTGTATTCTTGCAATGAGTAATAGTTACGACCTAATATTAGTAAAATGTTACTTGGTATACAATTTCCCGGTCATCTGCATTTTGCAGTGATTGAATCCTTTGAACAGTTCTGTAAAGATTTTGCTTTTCATTTTGATTTCCAGTGTTTAAAAGAATGTAACGAGGCTAATAGATGGGTAATTAGCTGGGAACGTTAAGTTGTTGCTGAAACAGAAAGCTAGAGAAATCCCAAACTGATCATCTTCAAAACGTCTTTCATCTCTTAAATCTAAATTTCAAGAGGGATTCAAGTAACTATGTACTGATAAACCACCGCAAAGGTGTGCCCCTTTTGCAATAATTTTCCCTTGGTATCAGACTTTACTCTGAAAAGCGATTTGGGAAATTCTGATCAGCAGTTTCTGCTGTCATGCTTAGGGTAAATTTCTCTTGCAAAATTGATCCACGCACTTCTCTGCCTCAAACCTCCATATAAACATAAAGTGACTGGTTTTCCTTCAAGCAGGATTCAACACCAAAAAGATAGGCACTCTCACCATAGAAGTAAAATTTAAATTATCACCTAGAGATCTTGGACAAGATAGAAATTCTGATTTAGAAAAAATAGGTCATGCATAACAATTCTTGACAAAACAAAGATCCAGATACAATCAAAATTACATAGCAAAAGTATGCTAGAATGTCAGTTCTCAACGGACACGCCGAGCTTTTTCTTCCTGTCCTAACCCAAGAGATTTCTGCGCATTTGCAATACCTTCAGGATCTGCAATACATCAAATCCCAACAAGCAATCAATACACCTGACAATGAATATTAACGTGGTATGAAAATCAACTGGATATTACAATTAATCATGACTTGGCCTAATTTACATGGAAGAAACTATAAACCAAAATAATTACAGGATAAAATTTGTTTAAATACAATAGCCAGGGCAGAATCAAAGTCGAGAACTCTTCCTGTGAAGCTGTGGTCTCCCGCGATTCAGCTGTGGATTTGTGGATTTACAAGACTTTTTATTTGTTAATTGATCTTGACTTATTCATGCTCGCACATGAAGCATTTGTGAGGTGCACAGATTCCTGCACCTATTTCTTATTCCATAAAAGGTGCATGCAGTTAAACACAATAACCAACCATCAAGTGCCATCAAAGATAAACAGAAATTTCTTTTAAGACGATAGCTAGGGCAGAATCAAAGTCGACAACTCCTTTCCTGTGAAGCTGCAGTTTCCTACAATTCAATTGTGGATCTACAAGACTTTGTATTTGTTAATTGATCTTGAGGTAATCATGCTCGCCCATTAAGCATTTACGTGGCAAACAGATTCCTGCACCTATTTCTTTTTGCATAGAAGATGCATGGAGTTAAGCGCAATAACCAACCATTTCAAGTGTCGACATAGATTAACAGCCCCAAAATACATAGAAATGAAATATCAACTAACTCTAGCAAATTATATAAACTGCAGAAACACCGAGACAGGCATGACGATTGCAGGAAACAATTTTGTGTATAAAAGTGCGTGTGTATGTACAGTCTGATTACAACAAAATGAAATAAAAAGTAAAGCAATAACTAATAATACATGGGCTAGAAATGATGAATGATTCAATATGCAATCTCCCTAAAGAACAAAGGAAATCAAACTCACCAAAGAACTGCGTAAAGATACGGGTAAAAAAGCTCAAATTTCGAGAAACATTATACGCCATAGCCGGAGGAAGAGGCTTCACCACAGTATCAATACTAAACACCCTTTGAAGAAACTACAAGAAAAAAAAAAACCCCATTATTCATCTAGAAACAAATTCACACTCAATCAAAAAAAAAAGTTCAAAATACGAAAGAAACCAATTATCAAAGACCTTGTGTGCAATGAGAGAAATACCTGAAAGTTGCGCTGGAAACTGTAACGAAGTTCTGGGTCGATTTCGAGGGCTTGATCATCGTCGTCTTCATCGTCAAAACGTTGGCTCTTCTTACGAGGGACGTGCATAGTAGGCGTGGAACCAGGTTGGCTGGTGACTTTGAGTTTTGCGTCTTTGAATTTATTGGATTCATCGTCGTCTTCGCCTCTCCATGGTGCTTTCGATAGCAATTCTTTCTTCGCCTTCGTCATCTGATTGATTTTTTTCTTTACAATTTCTTTTTTTGCCTTCTGAGGGATGAGTACTATTTGAGGCTGACTCTGCTCACGCTCTGTTTGAGATTGAAGAGGAGGGGTTAAGTGCTGGTGAAGATAAGACGGTGTTTGGTTGTCTGAATAAACTAAATCCTAGTTTGTTTAATTTGTCGATAGAGCGGGAGTTAAACTTGGATTTTCTCCCCATGGATTCATCAATGCTCCACTTTCATATCTGATGGGGAGGTTTGTTTAGCGTTTTTTTTTAATTATTTATTTTTTAGAAATATATTAATACAATATTTTTTATTTTAAAAAAATTATTTTTAATATCAACACATTAAAATAATATAAAATTATAAAAAAATAATTTAAATATAAAATATTTAGATTTTTTAGAAATACCGTTTAAAACACAATTTCCATCAAAAGTCTCATTCTCTTATTAAGAATTTTTTAACCAAGTAAAAGTTTGATATTTGGAAACAATCCACTTTATCAGATGTTATCATCGCATCTACTATTTATTACAAAAAACAATAAATAAATAAATAAATAAAGCAAGGGACGGTAAAAACACTATACATTTACATTGTACTTCGTACGGGAATAGTGTTTTTACTGTCATGCTGTTAAAAAAATAAAAATAAAAAACTCATAGGTTAATAGTTAAAGATGGAATTGTCTTTGCAATAGGATAAATAGGATGATTTTGGTATTTTTAAATTGATCGACGATAAGACATGCATTCTCTTTTAATTTATACATTAGTGCGTAATAAAATAACCTATTTATCTTTTAAAAAAAAAAAGAAACTTCAACTGACAGTGAGGGTCGTTTACGTCTTTTTTCTTTGGAAAGCATTGTAAAAAGACATAATTACATTTAAAGTCCGAATTCTTACACCTTAGGTTTGAGGGTATTTTTATCATTGCATAATTTTATTTTATTTAATTGTTGGGTTTAGTTAGGGGTAATTTGGTATTCCGATAAATAAAAAATATTTATAAAAAAAATATAATCACGCGCCAGCAATTGTGTCATCTTCGAATAGCACTTGCGATTAATTGTGTAGGCTATAAACATCATTGTAGAACGGTGTTTTATTCATCTTAGTCGTGCCTCTATTACCTGATAACGCGTGCACCAAACAAACTTTTGATTTGGTGTCGTTAGTTTTTTTTTTTTTCTTGTCTCCTTGTCAATCTTCACGTCCTGCTCATAACTTTTTCAAACCAGCCCTTCGACTCCTCTTTCCTTTTGATTTAGTTCTTGTTTTTTTATTAGTATTTATTTTATTTAAAATAATTTATGAAATTAAAATTTTGTTTCAATTTCATCCTCATTTAATTTTCTCATTTATCAAACTTGGTCTCCAATCTTTTAATAGCTATTTATGTAATCTAAAATAATTTTTTGAATTGATTTTTTCTTACAATTTCATCCTTCTTTAATTTTTTTTTCCTATTAAATTTTATTTGTATTCTTTTTATTTCTTTTTTTTAATTTAGCAAAAAAAATAGATTAATATTTGTTTTCTGATTTCATCGTTTAATATTAAATTAGTTTGGATTTGAACTTCTTGGTTATGCCCGTGTCTAGGATTTCACAGGTTATAAGTTTGAGAAATTAACCTAACTTTAAGAGATTCACTCAGGATTGCTTGAGTTTTTATTTATTTTTAAGCTATTTGTTTTTTCAATTTCATCCTTTAGCATTTATTTAATACGAGATTGGATTCCTTTTTTCTGTTTTCTATGTCCTTTGTTTTATCCTTTTTTTTAATTGGGATATCTTGAGTCTTTTTATTTGTTGTTTTTTGTTAAATTTATTTTTAAAATAATTTTTATTCTTGAATTAAATAGAATTCATTAGTTGAATATAGACATGAGATTGTCACTTAATTATGTTATGTTTGGTTTGCTTTTTTGAGTAGTTGCTCTAATGGCCCATGTAGTTTCTTACAGTGTCATCATACAGTTTTTTTACAATAGGATTTGAATTGTCTCAGTGAACTTTTTCTATGACGAACAATGTCTACTATGGAGTGATAGTAAATCTCAAGCGAATTTGTTTTTCTTCTCTTCCTGAACATGATACTTTGAACTCATTTTTTTAGTTAATTATTGTCAAATATTTTTTTAATGTTTGTCTACTGTTGTTGTCTATTTTTTAAATAAAATTATTAGATTATATGATCTTATTATATATTGTGAAACCTCGAATAAATCTATATGGAATGAGAAATAATTATTATTTCAAGAGAGTAAATTGAATATTTACCTTAACGAGAGTGAAATTGGATTTTTGATATTATTCAGGGGAATTATTTTTATGTACACACCGGTGGAAATATAATGAAGTAGTACATGGAAACTAAGGTAAGGAGAAAGGAGATAGAAAATGTTGTGAAGGTCAAGGTAGTATTATAACTCGGTATAATTATTTGAGCTATAATTTTAAGAATGATTCAAGGATGATCTTTAGTAGTAGTAGTAGATTATTAATTCATGTAATTCTTATTTTGTTGTATATGGGTATTGGACCATAACATGCGAGGGCAAAGTTGATTGGTTATTAGGATAGTTAATGATATTAAGTATTTTTTTGTATTAATATATTCCTATGTGTAGTAATTAGAATTCCATATTTATCTTGTAAATAATACTTTCATGACTTTTAACATTTTATGTGTGGTGTTTTAAATTGTCATGTTACATGCTAGTACCTTTTTTTTTTAATTTCAATTGAGGATATGTATACTATTTATACGATGGATAGATGAATTATGTAATGTATTGCGTAATGATGATGAGAGTAATGATGAAAAGAGTAAAGTTCAGGATGATTGGTTGGACGGGGTAGTAATGATTTTTTTTAGGATAAATATGAAATGGTTAATAACTTGCTATATTTTAAATACCAAGAAAACTCTGTTAAAATTTCAATAAATTATTTCCATAAGGAAATTTGAATATGATAATGTTTCAAGATAAATTAAAAAAAAATCTAATGAAGTTATATTACAATAAATAATGGACTTAAATATGTCTAGGGTGTTATAGATATAGTCAAATTAATTATCTGGAGTGCTGAGTTTTTTTTTTAATTTTTAAAAAGTATTATCTGAATTTAAAAAAAAAAATTTGAACTCACCCACTATATATAGCGGATGATACTGTCTAGTAACAGACAAATTGGTATGTTCAATCGCAGTAACTTCAACATCTTGTTCATTTCTCCAAATAATTAAATTAGTAAAAAAAAAAAAACTAAGGAAATTAATTTAAACAGAATTCCAGGGTTCAAAGTTCAAACATCCAGAGGACTAGAGGAGAAATTAATTAGTAACAATATATAAAAAAAACCTTTGCCCGGTAATTTATATTTTATATGACAAGAAACAAAGATCAAGATAAACAATTAATAACAGCAAATTTAAGCAGAAAAGAGAGATGAGAAACCTCTATGGACAAAAAGGTTTTCCCGAACTAGTTCTATGAGTAGGAATAATGAAGTGCCTTAACCTCCCTTCTTGCTCAGTCATGTATCCTTCACAAAGAAAAGCCTTGGAGAATTTATCCTCCACAACTCTATCAACATCATGCACAAACACATCAGTCACTCCATTTTCTCTGTTTCTAGCCATCAATCCAGCTGTGTAGATTGCATTCATTCTCCCTGGAGCCTCGTCATGGTACCCAGTAGGTGCATCCACCATGATCAAGTCCCATTCTATATCATAGATATCACCAGGGAACCCTTTAAGGGCAAGCTGACACTTGGAGAATCTTGGATCGCCGACTACTTTGCATTCATCTCCCATTCCTGTCTCCATGAGCCCATCTGCCTGATGCACTCTGGTGTCGTATGTCACATGATAGGACTCCAAGGTGGGCAGTTTCTCTCTGATCTGCTCAATCCAGGCCTTGTCCTCTTCCAGGAACACAGTGCGGCCGCCGTGATTCAGAGATGTCCACATTAGACTGTCATGGCCAAGGCCAAACACTAGGAAGTTGCAAGGTGACCTTTTTTCGAGGACCCTTAATGAGACTGAGATTTCCTTGAGGGTTTGTTGTGGGGTGATGTTTGTTGTCACATAATGGACAAGAGCGTTGGCTAAAGAAGGTGGGATCTTGGTGCATGTCGGCGTCAATGGAAGAGAAGGACAGGCTGCTGTTGATGGTTTTGGTTCTTCTTCATCAGTGGACAGATTTGATACATCAGATAGATCATCATTTTCTGCTTTGGGGGATGAATTTGGTCTGGGAGACGAGTAACTTGACCAAGCAATCACCAAAAGGAAGAGGAGAAAGAATAAACCGAGGATGATGATCTTGATGTTGATGGGAGATTGGTTTTTGGACCTCATGGTTCTTGATCAGGCGTTTGGTTTTTCTTCGGAGGGCGAGAGAGTGGGGGAAAGGGATGATGAACAGAGGTTGAATTTAGTCCATATTAATGAAAGAAAGTGGGGGGCTTGTGGTTGCTCCTCGGAGACAATAAATTATTTGTTTTTGTTTTCTTTGAGAGGTATATAAGATAAAAAAGAAATATATGATGATTTTTTATTATTATTTTTCATGTGGAGATAATTTATGATCTCAAAACTTAACAATGCAAAGAACAATTCAGAGATAGTATTATTGATCAATTCAAAAAAATAAATATATATATATATATATTTTTTTTATTTTTTATTTTTTTGGTGTGTAGAAATGAAAGGCTAACAACCCTGGATCTAAAAATCAATTTACTATTGCCAAGGCGTACCAACCCATGAGCTTTTGATATGGATATCTGGTGGCATATCATTGGAGAAATAAAAAAGGAAGTGACATGAAAATAGATGGGTGGGGATTGTAGCAATCATGGGTCCACTTTTTTTTTTTTTAATCTTGTATGTTTGGTAAAATTTATTTTTACATTTCAAAAATATTTTTTTATTTTAAATTATTTTTTATATTTTCACACCATTTTGATATATAGATATTAAAATTAATTTTTTTTAAATAAAAAAATTATTTTAATATATTTTTAAATAAAAAATATTTTAAAAAACAACATTAGAAAACTTTCAAACGTAAATAAGCAAACAATCATGAAGCAAACAAGATAGGAAATGGGGATTGTTGATGTTGACAAGAGAGCAAATAACATGGTTGGTAGGTAGATCAGATGTGTTGGTGTAATTGAATAATTTATGCTCATTTCTCTTCCTATCTTCTTATTTAGAAGTTGATGTTTTTCCCAAATAAACTAGTGAGATAGATGTGCTTTCTACAAGTTTTTTTTTTTTTAATTATTTTTGAAGAGTTGAGAAACGGGTAAGGTAGTTAAAACGTTTCGCATAGATAAACTAAAGCTTTGACTTTTAAAAAAATAAATTTAAAATGATGTTATTTAAAGCTTTTTTTTAAAAAAAATGATGTTTGTCTTCATAAAAAAAATTAATTCTTTTAGTATTTCAATTTAAATCATATCCTAGATCAACATATTATTAGTGGACGCCTTCTTTTAAGATTAGGATAAAATGCAGATAAAGCGATTATAACATAATCTTTTATTTCTATTAATGTACAAGCTGATAAAATGTAGATAAAGTAATTATAACATAATGTTTTATTTCTATTAATGTACAAGCTGATTTTAGGATTATTTTTATCAATAGTTATTTTTCTGGTGGGCTCAAAAACAATTGTTGGTTTTATAAAATAATTGTTGATTTTAGCATTATATATATATATATATATATAATGCTTGCCCGTCGATACCAAACACTTGGATGGGAAAGCATTACCAACCAGGAGATTGAAGAAGCAGCGATCAGCATCTACCGACAAGCTTGGCAAACACTAAAAGGAAATTGAACTTTTGAAAAAAAAAAAACACTAAAAGCCATCAAGTGAATGACCATGTCTTGTTAGAGAATTCGTTGTTGATTTACACAGTATTTTTTTTAATTGATTTTTTATATAATTTTATCCTTTTATAATTAATTAAATTAAAATTAAATTTTATAATTTATTTCAGTTTTTTTTATAGTATTAAAAAAATATCAAGTATTGAATTGGATCTTAATTTTATAAAGAGAAATTTAGTTTGATCAAAATTGAAAGTCGGTGAAATAATAGCCCTGAGTATAGTTAAATGATATTTTTCCTATTTGTTCCTTAATTTTTTTTTATTAGTTCAGCAATTGAGTTTTTTTTAATTATTTTTTTACATTGTATTGCTTAGTGATATGGGTTGTATTGCTTTTTTTCAAATTATTATAGTATCATAACGATATAATAACATTGGGTTGATTCTAGATTTTATAAAAATAAAAAAAAATAGTTAAAATTAAGGGGATTAAAATTAAGAGCTTGGTGAAACGGCAACCCTTTGCAAAAAGCGATCTCAAGGCCTTTTAGGCTTAAAATTTTATCCAAAATTATATTTGATCTAAGTTTTATTTTATTCACATTTTAATCTTTGAGTTTAAAAGAAAAAAAAATCATCAGATTACAGTAAAAAAATAAAAAGTTGTCGTTGACCATGTTTAGCATCAATGGGTTACATTTCATTTGAAAAATTTCATTGAGGTATTTTTTGTCCTTCATCCTGCCAAAAAAGTAGATCAGGCATCGAGAATATTTTTGAATTAGAAGAAATCTTGTGTTTTTTGATCAATTAAACGTTGTTTTGAGATTAAATATGAGTTCATTGTTGTTTTATAGATTAAAAAAATACTTAAAATCATGTTTTTAAATTTAAAGAGGGAGGTGATTTTTCGGTGACTCCAGACCATCAAACATGGTCGACAATGAAAATAAAAGTGATAAGTCATTTGTCGCTGTAGACAACGTGTGATTCTCCCATTTAAATAATAATAATAATTAAAAAGATCAGGCCCAATCGCATGGGCATGTATTGTCAAGCTCTAGTGGCTGGCCTGATTTTCAGGTGGCCATGCTATCTGGCCTTCCAAACCTGCGCGCCTGACTTTTTTTATCTTTAATATTTTTCTTTTAAGTTTATTTGTTATGAAATTTTATAACTATATATATTGCTTTATTAATATCTTAAATTAATTCAAAATATATTTCGGGTATTATTTTTTTAAATAGCATTAAAATCTTAGTTTGTTTTTTAATATGATCTTTTTAATTTTGATAAGCATTTTTTTATATAGATAATCATTAAAAAAAATTATCCAGCTTCTTTTCTGTGATTATCTAACTTTATTATCATATAATTAAATAAAATATAGTTTGAATAAAATAAAGTAATTAAACTAAGTTGAATTCATGATTTGGGATTACGTATTTAACTAGTGAATTTAAATTGACTCAAATAAATCCATATATATTATTATTTTAATATATAATAAATGAAAACAAGTATGTTTTTATTTATTTTACCGCTGGAAAACATATTAACAACTCTTGCAACCTTTTTTTTTTTTTTAAATTTCAATCCGCATTTAGCGACTACCTTAACAAATTTCCTCTTACGTGTTAAAAGGGAGCCCATAACAGAGCACGTACAACTTATCTAATTTATTCTATTTAAGTGTGAATTTAGTAGAGCCTTTTCTTCATTTATTTAAATTATATTTTATAAAAATTGATTCTCTTACAACGAGGCAAGCCAACATGCATGGCAGTTGGCATTTATAACTGTTAATTAGCTTTTCTTTTCTTTTCTTTTCTTTTTTTGTCTCTCTTTTTCAAGCATAACGAATTACCGTTGACCAAAAATTATGGATGCCCTTCGTAAAGGTCGGTGAAACACTTTCACCGATATAAAGCTTCGAGGTGTAAATTATGTTTTTTTAAATTTTAAATTTTTTTTATATATTTTTAGATTATTTTAATGTATTGATATTAAAAAAAATAAAAAAAATTATTTTAATATCTATTTTTTTAAAAAAAACCTTATTATAATCTTAAACATACATGCAAAAAAAAAAAAAAAAAAAAAGTTGTGCATCAATCATGCTTTATAATTATATCTTGAAGACTTGCATCTAAAAGCCATTAAACAAGATTTCAGATTATTATACTTTTGATTATTATTATTTTTTTTTTGAAAAAAAGCTATCCTAAGTCTTGATTCTTGCTGATATGCCGGTAAAGTATATGGTATTAATTTTTCACATGAGGATTAACTTTTTTATATTTTTGTTCAATTTTGACGCAAAAACAAAAAATATTTAAAGCCCCAGGTGTTTCGGTGTTTTTTTTATGAAATTTTTGTTTTAAATTATTTATTTTAATATTTTTTTATTATTTTAATATACTAATATCAAAAATAAAATTTTAATATATATATATATTACTTTAATATATTTTTAAATAAAAATATTTTAAAAAACCACCGCCACAGTAATACTATCTTAATTGTAGGTGTATAGAAGATGTTGAAGTAGTGGCATAGGACCACAAATATACTCTTTCCGGTCGAGTAATTTAGTTCAGCCGTCAACGTGTATAGAAGATGTTGAAGTAGAGGCATAGGACCACAAATATACTCTTTCCAGTCGAATAATTTGGTTCAGCCGTCGACGTCTCCCTCCCTCTCTCAGGCGTTAGGACTTAGCTCTCCAACATATGGAAAAACTTTGAATATTTCCTAAATCAAAACCTAAATTCATTTCTGAAAGAGATTCTATATAACCCAGCATTTTGAATTTTTCTTTGAAGCTCTCAAGCTTACATCCATGAAAATTGAAAAGCAGTGAGCTCATGGAGGCTGGGACAGACTACCTTCCACTACGCTATTTATAACCTGGCAGGGTGAATCAAGAAAGAAACAAAAGCTAAATTTAAAAGGGCAATAACAAATCATACTAATTATACCTCCCATTCAACACGGAGAGATATAGCTCAATTGATCAAATTCTAAATTTGTTTCTCAGAGATCAACAATTCAAGTCTCACAAATCTCAGGGCCATTAGAGGCTTATATAGTCGTTAATTTCAGGGCCCACAGAATTAGTCGAGATACACGTAAACTGGTCCGAACACCCACATTAATCTAAAAAAAATTTATAACTCTCAGTCTAAGACTCGGGTTATAAATTAAATGAATTAAATCAGTTTAATTAAAATGATCTTGTTATAGAAGCTATTTGGAAGTATGGTAGGTTTCATTTTTAGATGACTTTTAAGTGTATTTTTCTTGGAAAAAAAATATATTTTTAATGTGTTTTTTTTTATGATTTTGCTGTATTAATATAAAAAATAAAAAAATTATAAATCATAATAATTATACCCTAGTTTAATACTCGGGTTAATACAAATTAAATCGAAACAATTAAAACAATTTTGTTTTAAAATCTATTTTAGAGTATGGTAGCTTTCGCTTTTAGATGATTTTTAAAAGTATGTTTTTCTTGAAAAAAAATAAAAAAATATATTTTTAATATATTTTTGATGTGTAGATAAAAAAAATAAAAAAATTTTAATCTCTCTGTTTCTTTTCCCTAGACTCGGCATCTTTAGCCCAGCTTAAATCAAAACAATCCAGCCCATATGTGAACTAAGAGGCTGCCTTAGGCTTTGCCTAAAGACTTTCTCTATCTCTATGGAAAATCCCGTACTCATATTTCCATTCCGGTCCCTAAACTTTTAATTTAAACAACGAACATTCATCTATCCAAGCTACGTAGTTCCAATTGAATTTTACTCTTAGAAACTCTGCACTCGGTTCATCACA
>Ga0325411_1000632_pt1:25000-37225 | contig 37225 bp, 16 predicted proteins | sample PopdelMetagenome_13_FD_206181 | JGI IMG/M metagenome (GOLD analysis project Ga0325411, IMG submission 206181) | Populus deltoides microbial communities from Bellville, Georgia, United States - Xylem-PdIQD-R4 | ecosystem: Host-associated > Plants > Phyllosphere > Stem > Wood/Secondary...
ATCGTATGCACCTCTGTTCTCAATTTAACCCTGGAAGCTTCTTTCTCCTCATTGTGACTGTCTCCAAAAATGATTTTGTTTTTTGGGCAACCTTTGCAGGTATATTTATCATCTAACTATTGGAGGCTTTGCACTTACCTTTCCACTGGATAACAAAACATATGCTTCTGATTTGAAGTTGACTGGTATGGGAATTGACCAGACAAAGATTAATCTGAAAGCAACTGTTTACAGGTAATGGACTTATTCTTTGTATACCTCTAGCTATCTGGATATTTTTAATGATCTCATCTGTTGAATTGAAGGTTTTAAGCTCCATCAACATCTCATCCTTGTTGAACATATTATGAATTGGAGAGTAGTAGATGTTATGGATTCCATTTTCAGTCAAATGTTTTTACTGAAATATAGAAGCCTTATGTTTCTCTGGTGGGTTATCATTGAGATTTCAAATATAATGTCTGTTAATGCTGTACCTTTGAAGGCAAAATGAACCTTCGTTGTAGTGGTTTCCTTTCTACAAAATAAATTTCAAATGACGAACAAGTTCACAAATTCTGCTATTCATGACAGAACTGAGATCAGATGGTGACCTTTTAGTCATGGATTTGGAAAGTAGAGCTTACTTTTCTTAAGCTTATTTCTCTAATACGGAACCATTGCAGAAAATGCATCCAAATAAACAATGCTCTTTTCTGAAATGGCCCATCTAGCCGTGACTCAAAAGGTTTAAACTTTAGGAGTGCATGCAGAAAAAACTTCCACTGTATAAATTTTGTTTCTATTTTATCAAATTAGTGCAAGGGACAACCACGCATTAATTTTCTTTAAAAAATGCAAAGAAAAGAAGAATGACAGCCATTTTATTATTTGAGGGAAAGTATTTCCTATTTCAACAAGAGTACATTCTTCTTGGTGGTTGTTTACATGGTCGGTCTCCTTTCAGGAAAGATGCGACGCCAATTGTTGAAAGCTGCAGCTGCTATACTTGTCAGAATCATACTAAAGCTTACATCAATCATTTACTCAATGTTCATGAAATGTTGGCCCAGATTCTTCTAGAAATGTACAGTATCATTGCTTACCTCTATTAATTAGGACACTGACACTGACACTGACACTGATACTGACATTGACATTGACGATGATGATGTTGACGGTTTATCCCTTTCATTGCAGACATAATACACACCACTATCTGGGGTTCTTCCGGTCAATAAGAGAATCAATAAAGGAAGGCAGATTTGAGCAATTTCGGGAGATGTTTGTTGAGAAAAGGCGTATTCATCTTGCTGAAGTTGCTGTATGTGCATGATGTGCTCCTTTCTTTATCCGTTTTTTATTTTCAATTTTTTGAACTCAAACATTTTTATGTCATAACCTAATTTTGGTTTCTCAAAAAAAATTTATTTTTCATGCAGAAAATGTTCTTCTTTTAAGAAAAATATTCCAATTTTTTTCTTAAAAAAATTCAAAATTCAAAAAAATAATAATAATATTTTGAATCACAATTAGAAAGGCATTTTATTTACAGCGGGTTAGAATGTTAGGGGATGAATAATTTGGGGTCCTGTTAAAGAAATTTTAAAAAATGTATTTAAATTGGTCAAAGACTGCAAAGTTTGAGGATCAACATGGACAAAGTTGTAAAGTTTGGCAGTTCAATTTTGATAGATGAGGGCTTAATTAAGAAGGAATTTGAAGATGATGGCAAAATCACAAAAATTGGAAAAGTCAAGTACATAATTGAACTTTGGAATGGCTTGATTGACTTAACCAGGGGCTAAAATGAAAAAAAAAGTTTAGAAATTATTTTAGTCAAAATCGAAAGGTTCAATAAGTGAGCTTTGGATTGACTTAATTAATACAACTAGGAATTTAATTAAAAAAAAAATTAAAGTTTAAAAGTCAATTCTAGTTAAGATTGCAAGGACTACAGATTCAGGGTAAAATGAATAGGAATTAAAGTTGATTTAATCATGAGTGAAATCAAAAGAATTAAAAGTTTGAATGGCCAATTAAGAATAAAATTAAAGAATATCAAAACCAAATACTATACTATAAAAGGCACCAAAGTTTGAGGGCTCAATCGAAGAAGTCCAAGGGCACAATTGAAAGGAATCTCAAAGATTGAGACCAATGGCACAATTGAAAGGAATCTCAAAGATTGAGATCAATTAAGGGTTTGATTGTGAAATTACAAGAAAATAAGAATCAAAGTTGACTTGGAAAAGGCAAAACCCCTAATCAATACAGGTTACAAAAACAATACCGTTGGGAAAAAAGCTGTATGTATTAGAGAGAGATGAAGTCATTTTAATGTGTTTAAACTAAAAAAAATAAAAAGACCAAACTATGTCATGTGGTACTATTCACTTTCTTCCTAACTTTCACACATTCTTGGTAGACTTCATTTTAGACTTCATTTTTTATTTCAAACATGTTATTTTCTCTCATTTAGATGAATTATTGGACTTATCATATATGGTTGGAAAGAATGAGATGTCTAGTTTTTGAATAATCTTGAATAGTAGTAAAATTTTACGTGTAACTTCAGATACATCCCAAACAGTACATGGAGGTCTAGTTGACAGATTTGACAAGATTTATCTAGTAACTTTGATCCTCTAAAATAATATGTTCTGAATTCCATTTGACTTGAAAATTTACCACGATATAGTTCCATATGTTCAGTATTTTCTTATAAAATTTCAGTTCAATCCGATGTACGGTTTGAGAGATGTGTCTAATCTTACAGAACTGGCTACAAACATTTTAATTTTGTGTTTCAAAAGCGCTTTTGAAAAAGTTTGAAAATTTTTTATTTTTTTTCTTTACTTCAAATTAATATTTTTTTTGATGTTTTTAGATTATTTTGATGCGCTGATATAAAAATTAATTTTTAAAAAATAATAAAAATATTATTTTGATACATTTCTGAGTGAAAAACACTTTGAAAAACAACCGCAACTATACTTTCAAATAGACTAAAGCCAAATTCAGACCTAACTTAGTTCGTATCATATATGGATTTCATTGAAAGATTGTCTAAGTTAAATAGAAAAAAAAAGTAATTTTAGTGGTGATGGATAGATTCAGCAAATACTCTTATTTTATGGCTCTAGTTCATCCTGATAGTGCATATTCAGTGGCTAAGGTGTTTATGGATCCAATATTTGTCTGCCAGTTCTATAAGCAATCGTTTAAGCATCCAGGAGTTAACTTACATTACTCAACAACCTATCACTTTCAATTTAATGGCTAGACAAAGATGGTCAACAAATGTCTAGAAACCTACTTGCGATGCATGACTGGTGATAGCCTTACTCCTTGGTTTAAATGGCTTTCCCTTGCTGAATGGTGGTATGACACCATCCACTAAGACCACTCCTTATGAAGTTCTTTATGGATTCCATCCACCTACTCATTGGTTTATGGATTGTAGAATGGTTAAATGAGGAAATCAAGCAGCAACCCAAGTATTGATTCACTGGAAGGGTTTGTCTCGAGCGCAAGATTGAGAGGGAAGAGGGTAGCTGTTTGGGTGCGCGAGACACGGCGGTGGTGCTTTTGAGGTTAAGGTTTCTCAAATTTAGTTTTTTTATATCACATTTTCCTTATATACTCCATGTTTTTACATTTTTTGGCCACTGGTGATGTTAAATAACTATCCATCATTAACCAGAAAGAAGGAAAAAGGAGTGAAAGAGACAGAACATAGTAAATCGATCTCAGAGGGGGCATATATGGGGATAAAATAAGTAATTAACATCAGAATTACTGGCCGACATGAGAAGAAGGCTTGTAGACCGATCTTATCTGAAAACGTGTCATGAAACTAAACATGGATAATCGAAGTGTGAATGTACGTTTGTTTGCATAACAGGTAAAAAGTAATCAATTTTTCTCAAAACTTAACCATCGATCGTTCATGTCATCCTCTCCCCTTTCTATTCAGTTCAGGATTTGAGGACAAGTTTCTCCCTCTAGTACTCTTTCCCCACAAAGGGAGCAGAAATCAATTCCAGTTCACTGTGTCATGGCAACCTTTGATTACTAGGGATTATCATGGTTGCATGTAAGAAATATAGTACTCGACAGGAAGGAAAAATAAAAATGAACTTCCATTTCCCGGACAGAGTCACTAGTAAAGGCCACTTTATCACATTTTGCATCCCAGTTCTCAGACTGCTTACAAGCCATAACAGAAGATCTAAGGACTCAGAGCAGTAAAAAACAACATCGGATTAGTACTGATCACTGGCAACAGTATCCCCCTCTAAATGGAATTCAATAGGCCTAACCATTGGAGATGGGTAGAAGGGGGAGTGATTCATTCAGTTGCATTTATCCAACACTGGAAAATGAAAGCATTCCAGTAATCGCCTGCTAGAGATGCCAATACACCATTTTGCATTTCATTCAAAAGTATATTACCGTAGACCTGCTATGCATCAGAGTATATTGAAGGCAAGCGATAGCAACCATGGAAATGTTCATATGCAATATCATCAAAACCAAAAACTATCATTAACAAACTGTTCATTGGTAATCCACCAAATATTCACAAAATAGAGGCACAGTAAGCTAAATGAGTCGAATGTTAAGTTCGCCAATTATGGCAACTCTTAGAAGGAGCTTCGACGCAATGCTCATTGTATAGGATGGTTATTTATTGGTAAAAAACAATATCTCCAACAACTGCAAAATGGGGAGGCCAGAAGTGTGAAATGCTTAAGATGCAGTGGACTGCTTCAAGTATGCAATGACATCAGCACGCTCCTGTGGCTTCTTCAATCCAGGGAAATCCTTCTTTGTTCCAGGGATGTACTGTGCAAACAATTTTCACTACGGGTCAGCATCGCAAACTAACAAAAATAAACATGGTATAAGAGGCACAAACACCAGTGTCAAGACATGAGTTCTTCATCTGTATCTAAGATAGTCGGATGATTCCACCAACTATAAATGCTAGGCTATCTTATCACATTGAAATGAAATGTGAAAGTTCATTTCATACACCATAGGATAAATATCATCAATGATGGGGTCGCTTTCCTTGATTATTCAACCTTGATCTCAGAGCAAAGCCTAAACATAATAATCTACACGCTCCATGTTCTCTGTTTGCAAGTCCTTCAATTTTTAACCCAGCCTTCCTAATTACTAGACCTAACATATTGTCCAGCATGTTTCTCTTCGGGACCTTAAGTTACCAAATGCTGAGTAACAATGTCATAAATTGATAGAAAACAACTAAGTTCAGCTATCATGACAGAATTATCACAAAACCTCAATGTTTAAACCATACTTCTTAACCAGTTAAAGACGCACTGTCATACATGCCAAGTCATACTATGCTTTAGAGTTGATTAATACCTTCTTGGGGTTGAGCAAGTAATCATACAAAGTATTCTCCTCCCACGTGACGGCCATGTTCTTGTGAGCAGTAGAGTAAGAGTATCCAGCAGTTGTTCCTGACTGCCTTCCAAACAAGCCATTCAGATTGGGTCCTGAACATTTAAACAGTCGAAGCAAATTAAAACCTTAAAAACACAGGAACCAAGCAAATAAGTTTAACACAAATCTCAGAAGAAATTGACCATCTAAAATGTTCACACATTAAATACCAGATCCCAAATCCCAATCCAAAATTATAAATATCTTAAAACTTCAAAAAAACACCGAAAGAAACCCACATAAATTTAATCTTTGCTTAATTAAATCCATTTCTAAACCCAGTTCCACCTCTCACCAAAATCATGATTTTCTTGCAAAAACCTTAAACCCATCAGAGAGAGACAGAGAGAAAAAACTCCACAGTTCTGTCCATCTAAACAGATTAGATCTACGAATTATTGGGGCTGAAAACATAATAATCAACAAAATAAAAGACAATTTGACCTCGAAAATATAAGATCAAAACAAAACGAGGGGGGCGATAAAGTTACCTTGCTTATGACCGGCACCCTTGTCGACGGTATGACACTGAGCACACTTGGTCTTAAAGACCTTCTCTCCGACTTTCGAATCGCCAGGTGGTGCTTCTGCAAACGAAGCCATTTCTTCATCTCTTTGAATTCTCTTTGCTTTTTGCTTTCTAGAAGGAGTTGGAGGGGGAGAGTATTGGGCTTGTTTTATTATTATTATTATTATTATTAACAATACTCTAAAAGGCGTGGGAAAGTACTGTAGCTTTCCCACGCCTTCTATTTTCATTACTAGTTGCTGTACCCGTGCGTTTTCGCGGGTTTATGTATTCTTGCACGTTCTCATGTATTTATAAAACAAATTATAAATTTTTTTAAAAAATAATTATAGAAAAAAAATACTATTATAATTCATAATATTTTTTTAAAAAATTAGACTACAAATCTAAATTCTCAATCAGCTTAATATTAAAAAAATAAAATAAACAAAAATAATTTTAAAAACAAATCATAAAAAAAATCATGTACAAAAACACTACAACAATCTATAATGTTTTGTAAGGAAATATACAATTGTAGTTCTCAATCAACTCAATATTAAAAAACTAAAATCAATAAAAGATAATTTTAGAAAAAAAAAACAAAAGGAAAAAAAACATATGCAGGAAACACTGTAATAATCTATAGTGTTTCATGAGAAAATCTACAGTTGTAATTTTTAACCAGCTTAAAATTAAAAATAATAAAATCGATAAGATAATTTTGAAAAATATTATAACAAAAAAAATCATGTGGAAAAACACTTTAGCAATCAACGGTGTTCTAAAGAAAAAAACTACAAAGCTAAATTTTCAACCAGCTTAGTATGAAAAATATAAATACGACAAAGATAATTTTGAAAATAAATCGATAAAAAAACATGTGGGGAAACACTGTATCAAAAAAAAATCATGTGCTGAAACACTATAGCAATCCACAATGGTTTTTTCAAGAAAAAAAACTATAAAGCTAAATTATTAACCAACTTCATATGAAAAAAAACTAAAATTAACAAAGACAATTCTAGAAAAAATACAAAGAAAAAAGAAAAATATTATATGGAAAAACACTGTAGCAATCAACATTGTTTTAAAGAAAAAACTACAAAGCTAAATTGTTAACTAACTCAATATTAAAAAAATAAAATTGACAAAAATAATTATGAAAAAAACACAAAAAAACAAAAAACAAAAAACAAAAGACAAAAGACAATTTTGGGGGGGGGACATTTGGGGAAAGTTAAAACTAAATTCTCAACCAGCTCAATATTAAAAAAAAATTTTAACAAAGATAATTTAAAAAAAAACGTGGAGAAATATTGTATCAAAACAAAATCCATGTGGGAAAAATACTGTAGTAATTTATAATGTTTTTTTTAAAAAACTACAACGTTAAATTCTCAACAAATTCAATATAAAAAAAAAATCAAAAATGATCATTTTGAAAAAAAATTATAAAAAAAAATCATACAGAGAAATATTATAGCAACTCATAATGTTTTTTTTTTAAATGAGAGAGATAAATTCTCAACTAATTCAATATTAGAAGAAAATCAGCAAAAATAATTTTGAAAAAAATATATAATTTTTTTAAAAAGAAGGCAATCATGAGAAAAGAAAAATAAATAAATATGTAAAAAAAACCAAAAATATTAATATAAGAAAAATAAAAGGCGTGGGGAAAGCCCCATGCCTTTTAGAGTAGTGTTAGATACTAGTGTATATATATATTTTTTTTTACATGTTTGTTTTGCTTGTTTGTCATACGTAGCGTTTTATCTGTTCCTTTCAGTTCTTTATTTGCCTTGGAACATTAACTTCCTGATAGTTACAGCTAGAGTAGAAGGAATATCATGGCTAAATTACATGTAACTGAATTTGTCTGGGCATGAAAATATTATGAAATGATGAATTAATGACGAGCTTGAAATTTGGGAAATCTCCCTCTCTTACTCTCCCTCTCTGATTTAACTATTTTTCTGCCATTTTTTCTCTTCTGCGATCATACTTTCCATTAGCACTCCTGGAGAACATCCAAATTGGTGCTGTTAGTATTTAACTCGCTCCACCCACCCATCTGACTCACTCCATAACTTACCCATACTCATCGACGAGTCGCCTCGATTCCACTCCATTTCATTCGTTAATGTTTTGGTTATTGAACGATTTCGAAAGGGTGACTGCGTGGCGTGCGCGAGATTGAGAGGGAAGAGGGTGGCTGTGTGGCGTGCGCGAGAGACGGCGGTGGTGCTTTTGAGGTTAAGGTTTCTCAAATTTAGTTTTTTTTACATCACATTTTCCTTATATACTCCAAGTTTTTAGATTTTTTGGCCACTGGTGATGTTAAATAAATATCCATCATTAACCAGAGAAGGAAAAAGAGTGAAGGCGACAGAACATGGTAAATCGATCTCAGTGGGAGCATATATGGGGATAAAATAAGTAATTAACATCAGAATTACTGGCCGACATGAGAAGAAGGCTTGTAGACCGATCTGATCTGAAAACGTGTTATGAAACTAAACATGGATAATCGAAGTATGAATGCACGTTTGTTTGTATAACAGGAAAAAGTAATCAATTTTTCTCACAACTTAACCATCGATCGTTCATGTCATCCTCTCCCCTTTCTATTCAGTTCAGGATTTGAGGACAAGTTTCTCCCTCTAGTACTCTTTCCCCACAAAGGGAGCAGAAATCAATTCCAGTTCACTGTGTCATGGCAACCTTTGATTACTAGGGATTATCATGGTTGCATGTAAGAAATATAGTACTCGACAGGAAGGAAAAATAAAAATGAACTTCCATTTCCCGGACAGAGTCACTAGTAAAGGCCACTTTATCACATTTTGCATCCCAGTTCTCAGACTGCTTACAAGCCATAACAGAAGATCTAAGGACTCAGAGCAGTAAAAAACAACATCGGATTAGTACTGATCACTGGCAACAGTATCCCCCTCTAAATGGAATTCAATAGGCCTAACCATTGGAGATGGGTAGAAGGGGGAGTGATTCATTCAGTTGCATTTATCCAACACTGGAAAATGAAAGCATTCCAGTAATCGCCTGCTAGAGATGCCAATACACCATTTTGCATTTCATTCAAAAGTACTTTACCATAGACCTGCTATGCATCAGAGTAGATTGAAGGCAAAGAATAGCAACTATGGAAATGTTCATGCAATATCAAAACCAAAAACTATCATTAACAAACTGTTTATTGGTAATCCATCAAATATTCGCAAAATAGAGGCACAGTAAGCTAAATGAATCCAATGTTTAGTTTGCCAATTATGGCAACTCTTCGAAAGAGCATTGACTAGCAATGCTCATTGTATAGGATGGTTACTTTATTGGTAAAAAAAAAAAAAAAATTATCTCCAACAACTGCAAAATGGGGAGGCCGGAAGTGTGAAATGCTTAAGATGCAGTGGACTGCTTCAAGTATGCAATGAGATCAGCACGCTCCTGTGGCTTCTTCAATCCAGGGAAAACCATCTTCGTTCCAGGGATGTACTGCATAAACAATTTTCACTATGGGTCAGCAACGCAAACTAACAAAAATAAACATGGTATAAAAGGCACAAACGCCAGTGTCAAGACATGAGTTCTTCATCTGTATCTAAGATAGTCGGATGATTCTACCAACTATAATGCTAGGCTATCTTATCACATTGAAATGAAATGTGAAAGTTCATTTCATACACCATAGGATAAAAATCATCAATGATGGGGTCGCTTTCCTTGATTATTCAAACTTGATCTCAGAGCAAACCCTAAACATTATAATCAACACGCTCCATGTTCTCTGTCTGCAAGTCCTTCAATTTTTAACCCAGCCTTCCTAATTACTAGACCTAGCATATTGTCCAGCATGTTTCTCTTCAGGACCTTAAGTTACCAAATGCTGAGTAACAATGTCATAACTTGATAGAAAGCAACCAAGTTCAGCTATCATCACAGAATTATCACAAAACTTCAATGTATAAACCATACTTCTTAAACAGTTAAAGACGCACTGTCATACATGCCAAGTCATACTATGCTTTAGAGTTGATTAATACCTTCTTGGGGTTGAGCAAGTAATCATACAAAGTTTTCTCCTCCCACGTGACAGCCATGTTCTTGTTAGCAGTAGAGTAAGAGTATCCAGCAGTTGTTCCTGACTGCCTTCCAAACAAGCCATTCAGATTGGGTCCTGACCATTTAAACAGTCGAAGCAAATTAAAACCTTAAAAACACAGGAACCAAGCAACTAATTTTAACGCAAATCTCAGAAGAAATTAACTATCGAAAATGTTCACTCATTAAATACCAGATCCCAAATCCCAACCCAAAATTATAAATATCATCCTAAAACCTTAAAAAAAACACTAAAAGAAACCCACATAAATTTAATCTTTGCTTAATTAAATCCATTTCTAAACCCAGCTTCCACCTCTCACCAAAATCATGATTTCCTTGCAAAAACCTGAAACCCATCAGAGAGAGAGAGAGAGAGAGAGAGCTCCACAGTTCTGTCCATCTAAACAGATTAGATCTACGAATTATTGGGGCTGAACACATAATAATCAACAAAATAACAGACAATTTGACCTCGAAAATATAAGATCCAAACAAAAAGCGGGGGACGATAAAGTTACCTTGCTTATGACCGGCACCCTTGTCGACGGTATGACACTGAGCACATTTGGTCTTAAAGACCTTCTCTCCGACTTTTGAATCGCCAGGTGGTGCTTCTGCAAACGAAGCCATTTCTTCTCTTTGAATTCTCTTTGCTTTTTTCTTTCTGCTTTGTAAAAGGCGTTAGAGAGGGAGAGTTTTGGGCTTGTTTTGTGGAAACTAGAAAGGAAAGGGGAGAGCTTTTGTTTTTGCGGGCTACTGCTGCTTCTTTTTTAATTAAAAAAAGAGAAGAATATTCGAGAGGCAGGGAACGTGGTGTGCCAGCCACACACCATGAAGGAAAATTCAACCTTAACTCTCTTTCTTTACGTGGCGGCGTTTTAATGGTTGTTGTTAGGGTTGGTTTGGAACTGCATTTCAAATTCCCTATATTTTGAAAATTAGTATCTTATAAATTAATTTTTTTAATATATTAATGTTAAAAATAATTTTTTAAAAAATAATAATAAAATATTATTTTAATATATTTTCAAAAAAATAATATTTTAAAAAGTAACAAATACAACATTATAAAATACCTTTTTCGGAAATTTTTTTTCTTCGTAAACTACATCTACTATTCACATGGAATGATATTTAAACATTTGTGTTTCTTAACAAAAATTAGGTTCTTATTTTAGGTAATATTTTTATTTTTTTTAATTTTACTAACTATATTTAATGGGATTTATTTTTAAATACTATGAATGATGAAAAATGTTTTTTTCAAGTTAAATTACAAAGATTTTCATATGAAGAGGATTAATTGAATAATATATCCTCCAAAAGCATGCCAACAATGTTTAAAATTTAATAACATCATGCCATATAACTATTCATTATTTAAGAGATTAATTATAGCAAGTTTTTTTTTTAAAGTTTCATTTAACATATGATATAAGTATTTGTTGTGTTTTTTTTTTTATAAAAAAAAAGAAAATGAGTTTATTGTAACTTTGTTAAATTTGTTGTGATTCAAACAATTTATGAATTTATTGATGTAATACCTAACTCACATCACATTAGATTTATAATTAAATTGTTGGAAAACTTGATATGATCAAAACTTGAGTTTGTTCTAATCAAACTTGCCAAAAAGAAAAAAAAACTTTGACTTAGACCAAAAGTCAACTTTATATTGGAATCAAATTGTGATTTTATTTGCTAGTAGAATTTTAATTACAATTTTAAAATTTAATGTATTTGAAGTAATTTTTTTTAATCATTAAAATGATAATATCTTTAGATGAATATAAGCTATCCTATCAAACTCTTAACTCTCGAATAAAAGAGAAACATGAACATATTAATATATTTATTTAATTAAGATTAAAATGGTATTCTTCAAATAATGTTCATAAAATAAATTACTCCACTCAAATTTGAAAATCAATATATTTTGAATTTAATTTCTAGGTTCTAAATCAAATTTTAAAGTCCATTTGAATTAAATAGAATTCAAAAATGAAGATATTTTGAATTTAATTTCTAAATTTTAAACCAAATTTTAAATTTTAAATAATAACTAAAATAAATTATTAATTAATTTAAGAATTCAATAAATTAATATAATTATAATGTGTTAAATAAATTAA
>Ga0325411_1000633_pt1 | contig 37192 bp, 20 predicted proteins | sample PopdelMetagenome_13_FD_206181 | JGI IMG/M metagenome (GOLD analysis project Ga0325411, IMG submission 206181) | Populus deltoides microbial communities from Bellville, Georgia, United States - Xylem-PdIQD-R4 | ecosystem: Host-associated > Plants > Phyllosphere > Stem > Wood/Secondary xylem...
GTATTCAACTGGTTTCACCATTATAATTAAACTCCCCATTATATCAAGAAAATGGAAGATGAGGCAGCTTGCAAGTTCATCAAAACAATGAGGCGTGGTTGCCAAAAATTGATGGACTGTGAAAACCAACACATTTGCTTAATATTTAGAAGATAAATAAAAGGAGGAATTGTTTTATATATAAATAAATAAATCAATCAATTTGGACATGGATGTAAGAGAAGCTGGTCCAAAAATGCTTCACGAGAGAGAGCTATCCTTCTGCTCTCCTCTCTCAAGAACTTCAGGTCTTCAACAGACGTTTGCCGGGCAGCAGCGTAAAAATGGAGTTGGATTACTGGGCCTAAAAAGGTTTTATGGGCCTATTCGAACAGCTCAATTAACTGGGCTCAATACAGGATCTATTCCAAAAGCCGAAAAGGAAATGTCCAAATCGCTCAACATCAATGAATAAAAGTAATTTCTTATAAAAATTTAATTTGAAATTTAGTTGTCAACAACTTGTCAACAATCCGTTGTAGTCTAGTTGGTTAGGATACTCGGCTCTCACCCGAGCGACCCGGGTTCAAGTCCCGGCAACGGAAATAACTTCTTTTTCCGGGCAAACAACAAATACGTAGCCTTCTATTCTTATATACGCCCTAAAAGCAGAGGGCAATGAGAATAAACTAAAAAAATTGGCTCGCATTTTTGACAAACAAGAAAATGAGCAGATCCATTAACAAATGCACGAAAATAACCCAAGAGCCCAAATTGATCAAGAACACCCACAACGCTTCTCCAGGCGCTACTGCTAAGCGTGCATTTCTCAGCTTTCAATTCTTCAGTGTAAATATCTCTATGATAACTTTCTTCCATAGAAATCTAGTGCAAAAGATCCTCCCTTTTCATAGACTAGAACACTAGTGTACTCATATGTAACTGCATTTTATGTGCCGAACACCATTATCTTGACAAGAGCAAAACAACCCTCTACACGAATTGCTTAAAGTCAGAGAATTGGGCCAGCAATTGACCTCTCGCAGCGAGATTAAAATCGTTGGTTTTCAAGTCAATAAATCAAAGCAGTCCTTCTCACTTTAAAAAAACATTAAAATAATATTTTTTTTATTTTTAAAATTTATTTTTAATATTAATAAATCAAAACAATTTAAAAATATACAAAAAAATTATTTTAAAGTAAATAAAAAAATAAAAAAATAAATTTTTAAACAAGAAAACAAACAGACTCCATGAAAAAAGTCAGCATTTACTCTATTACTACAAGAATGTTGTTTTTTTTCTTATTCACGTTGTTATTGGGCTATTAGCCCAATATAATAAATATAAGGTTTTGTTATTGGGCTAATGGATCATCGGCCCAAAAATACTATTTGAACCTACTTGTAAGTTCTAACTAAAGCTACTAAGTGTGTGCTTGAGAGCGTGGTTGTGGTTGTTTTTTAAAGTGTTTTTAACCCAGAAATGCATCAAAATAATGTTTTTTCATTTTTTAAAAATTATTTTTGATATCAGCGCATCAAAACTATTTAAAAACACTAAAAAAATATTAATTTTAAGCAAAAATATTTCAAAATTTTTTGGAACATTGGTTGAACCACGTTCCTAAACGATCCCCAGACTAGTAAACCAAATGACAACACATTATAGGCGTTGCAACAACAGAATCAAGCATTGTCTCTCTCTTCGCCCTTTTCCTTTTAGAAACTTCAATTGCAATAACCAATTTTATCAGCTAAGAATTATGGTTTTTTCTTTAAAACAGTACGTTTCACAACTCTCTCTCTCTCTCTCTCTTCACTTCTCTCTATGTATTAGGCATTTGATGGATTCAAATAAAATAAACCTAAAAAATCCTCCAAAATATATTTAAGAAAATCCTTAAAAAAAAACAAAAAAAAATCCAGCAAACATGGGCTCGGACATGGTAGCTCGAGCCCAGCTCCCAAAAAGCATGGGCTCAGGGAAGGAGCCCAAGCCCATGCACCAGGAACATGGGATCAGGCAAGTAGCCTGAGCCCATGCCCCCTTCATGGGAGCATGGATGCCTAATACATGGGCACTTACAATGTACTGGGCGTCCGCCCAATGCACCCCAGTGCATACGCCCATGTAGGGCGTACACGCAACTGGTGCTGGGTGTGCACCCCCAACACCCTTGTAGACTTAGGCTGTCACACCCGAGTCCAGTATGTTTGGGTCCAAACAACACGCCCAGGTCCACTTTCTCCTCTAATGGGCTCCAACACCTTGCTCGAGCCCAATACTTGCTAGAAAATTGTATTCGGACCCCACGTTGGTTTTTTAGTATTTTATACTAATCAAATATATATTATTTTGACTAGAATACAATTCAAAATATCACAAGGGTGAAATTATACTTCAGCCCTTCCTCTCCATAAAAAGACAAGATTTATGAGCTATAAATATACCATGAATCATTCAAGTCAAAAATTCACAATCTCTTCATTTTCAACATTTTTAGCATACATATTTTCATAATCTATCTCTCTAAAATATCATTGCACTTTCTCTTTTTACAAAATTATTAACTTTACAATTAGAAAGTCCTCACGTCCATCAAAAATAACTTTTTGTAAATATCAGCTGTTGGTCACCTAGCTTAACAAACACCACATGCTACTACTATAATTACTGGTCACTTGCCTTATCAGGCATCACTTACTGCTACTTACCAACCCTCTAGACTTTTCATATCAAGTTATCAGATACCTTGATTATGAAAAATGAGTCAGATTGCTTGAATTAAAAAATTAACTAATTATTCAATATATCAACCTTATTCTTAAACATCTTGAAATTTAAAACTCATCAACATCCATCATTGATAGGTTCTTTCTTCAAAATTGCTGCAGTGGAAACCTCTAGTTGATTTCTAGTAAGAGACACCAACTTTAATTGTCGAGCTTAGTTAGTAACAATGCTAAAATCTTGCGTCTAGTTTGTTAGAAATTCAATAAATTTCATGTTATTGTTAATTATTTTGCCCTAATTGTAACTACTATTTTTTATGATGCATTTGTTGTCTATGCAAACTTTTTCGTAGGGTCATACTAGCGTGTGTGTGTGTGTGTCTCTCTCTCTCTCTCTCTCTCTCTCTCTCTCTCTCTATATATATATATATATATATATATATATTTATATTTATTTATTTATTTATTTTGTTAGTAGCGTGCGTGCTAACTAGGAATGGGAATTGCTGTCTGATATGACTGAATGATAATGCTTGTAATAGTCTGATGATGAGTTTCATTGCAAGGGGGCTGAATGTTATGATTAACATAGGTAAAGGTGTGGTTACGGTTCTAGATAATTATATTGCTGGAATGGTAGGATTCCAAGTGGCTTTATTTCTGTCTTGGCTTGATCTGTATTCTATGATATTGGACAAATGCTGGGATTTGAGTATTTTCCGTGGCTACTGTGGGTTGTGATGGCTTGCCGCATACTCTCATCGTAGGACAAGATAATTAGAAAGCTCCCCTTTTGCAATAATTTTTTTAGGACATCCGTTTCTCTCAGCATGTGAGCTGGCCTGTGTTCTTGGGAAAGTTGTTTTATTCGAAGGAAATGCAGTACGCTTATCATTAATAGAAAGAGAAAATGAGTTTTCTGCCTCTGGTGGACTAGATGTCTTATTTGAACCATATTTTGAACTGTTATGGAAGCGCTCTTCGACTAGAAAATTGTGCAGGGCAATGCCACCTTGGAGGCCTCATTGCTTAGGACAAAATGTAATTTGCATGTCCTCACTAGAAAATCAATTTATCTCTGCCTCTTGAGTTTTTATGGCTGTGCATTAACCTGTCTTCCTTCTTGTTTATTGACGTTGCTTCCTACATATCTTTAGCCATGACTGCTGGTGATAGTGAGATGGTACAAGGCTCTATTTCTTCTGTTCTTGTTGATTCGTTAGAGTCTAATGAGAACGGAGATGCGCTTTCACCTGAAGATGTAGCTTGGGTTGATTCTTGCCTTGTTAAAGATCCTGAAATTTCAGATGGTGACTGGAGTTCTCTGAAAGATGTTTTGCTAGAAATTCTCAGTCTGCAGCCAGAGTCACATGACTCTTCTGAACCTGGAAATGATGACTTGCCTAGAGGAACTGACATTCTGATGCATCTTTCCAATGAAGCAGAAAATTTACAGTCACGTGTAGTAACTGATGATGAGGTCTCTACAATTGATAAAGAAATACAAACAAGAAGCAACGGTTTTCCAATCAACGAGGAGATTAATGTTTCATCATCACAACTCTTTCAGGGAGATCTCTCAGAAACTTCTCTCGAACATGCCTTCTCGCCTAATTACAAGGAAGATGATGACCCAAAGATGTGTCTACCAGTAGGTTCAGGACTTGTTATGGGTTTTACAGCATCTGATATTGAGCCATCAACTAAGGATATCTTTAAGGTTAATTTGGGGTTCGGCATTCCAGATGAGGAAGATGAGCTTATCAAACAATTGAACAAGGCGCTTGCTGAAAATCCTGTTCAATCCACTCCATCATCATCTGATGATTCCAGAGCACGGAAAGATTTGAAAGAGGAGTCCCTTGATACTTTGATTCATGGCATTGCTGACCTGTCTTTGGATCAACATTCTTGACTTTACTTGACAACATTGTACATTCTATAATTTCAACTTCGTTGCACGTACGTCTCCTGCTTCTAGCAACCGCTTTTAATTGTGATGGACGTACGTAGGGTTTAGAGTTCTGCGTAAGTGTGAAATATTTTTACATAAGCATTCTATTCAACCGAATGAATGATGGACCGGACAACCTTAAATTTAGTTGTTGTCTCTGAAATACTGACATGCACATTAAAGATTTTATATCTACTTCTGATGTTCATATTATACAATGCATTACCGTCCCAATGAAATCGACAGGGGCTTTCCATGACTGAAATCTCACGTCCAATTGAATTCTGTACTAATTGTGAGGAGCCGCAGCCCTACTCACATGATTCTCAGTTCTCGTTCTTCAGGCTTCTGCAACTGATGTTCAGAACCACCAGTTTGACCAACGACCACGTTGAGGCAAGGAATCAAGAATTAAGGCTCTAATTTGTCTAAAGCCGTACTGGGGATCCTTTAACCAAAAAACGGTGGCAATTTGGTGCCTCTGCCATGAATCTATGCTATTTTAGTGGGTCCCTCAAATGGAACCACCCAGTGATATTTAGACCCACTATGAGGCATAGAAACTCGAGCCCATCACATAGAAAGCTGATATGGCAAGCTATCTACCGTTGAGAGGGGAATCATAGACTATCAAATCTGGCTATTAAACAATGGCCATTAATCAAATGAAGCTAAGAAACAAAACAGGAGAGATTACAACCTCATATTTACTCTCCAGAGAAATCTCCCAAGCGACACTGATTTGGACTCTGTAACATGGTGAACGGGAAGCAGTTGTCTGTTCTTCTTGACATAGAAGAGAAAATATCAGCTTTATGACTCCATAATTTCATTAATTTACGAGGTGGGAATAAAACCATCTATTTCAACCACGCATACACAAAACAAAGTGTACCGTGCTATATATATCATCCACGTGGCAAATTGTTATTTGTCGATGAAGGACAGCCTCAAATGTGACATCTTGTGATAACATGGAAGCCAAATATAAATTCATGGAAGTGCATGCATGTGTGGTAAAGAGGCACAAGATAGAGAGGAGATAAGATACAGACACTCGTTATAGGCTATCTTGCACTGGCAGTGTAGTCTCCTATCAGCAAAAACAGAAAAAAGAAAGATGGCCTCGGCATCATTTCTCAAGTCATCACCAGTTCTAGATAAGTCTGAGTTTGTTAAGGGTCAGACCCTCCGCTTGCCTTCTGCCTCCATTATCCGGTGCCGCTCCACCGCCCCTTCTGCTCTTACCGTTCGTGCTGGTTCCTATGCTGAGGAGCTTGTCAAAACCGCGGTATGTAATATTGTTACATCTTTCAATCACTTTAACTGAAGTGAGACTCAACACTTGCAAAAAATATGACATACAATGACTTTCTCATACATGATATATAGTGTAAAGCATAGGCTTTAAGTAGAAAGTGATAGTACTTCTCTTGCCAGCTTTAAGTCCATGATATAAGATACTGCCCTTTTAGGTTTTTTTGGGTAAACGAGACCGCACTTATCTGTTCTTGTTTCTGGATATTGTAGAAAACTATTGCATCTCCTGGCCGAGGTATTTTGGCCATGGATGAGTCCAACGCTACCTGTGGAAAACGTCTCGCCTCAATCGGGCTAGAGAACACCGAGGCTAACCGCCAGGCATACCGTACCCTTCTTGTGACAGTCCCTGGCCTTGGCGATTACATCTCTGGTGCCATCCTTTTTGAGGAGACTCTCTACCAATCCACCACTGATGGCAAGAAGATGGTTGATGTTCTTGTTGAGCAAAAGATTGTTCCCGGTATCAAAGTTGACAAGGTAATACTCCGACACATGTCTCCTAACATTAAGTTTTCACGAATTCAAAACTTTTTTTTATTGAAATTATACTCGTGCTTTATTCTTGTCATTGAGTTAACTAAATTTGATAGTATAGGCAAAAGAGTATACATCTTGTTGTTTATTGAACGAAATTTTAGTAACATACAGTTTGAAAAATGAAAACAATAGGGTTTGGTGCCTCTAGCTGGTTCCAATGATGAGTCATGGTGCCAAGGTCTTGATGGACTCGCCTCCCGCACAGCTGCTTACTACCAACAGGGAGCTCGTTTTGCCAAATGGTATGAATTCTGTTTCTCTATGTTTCGCAAAATGCCAACTTTCTGTAACCATTACTTTGCAACGTAACTAATGAACTAAATGCTTACTTTCATTGGTCAGGCGTACTGTTGTGAGCATTCCCAACGGCCCATCTGCCTTGGCAGTGAAGGAGGCTGCCTGGGGTCTTGCCCGCTATGCTGCCATTTCTCAAGTATAGCACCCCAAACAAATTGCTGTATTGCTACCTGTTGTTTATAATCTCTACTTGCTGATTGAGAAGATTTTGTTACTTGGATCTTGTAGGACAATGGATTGGTCCCAATTGTGGAGCCAGAAATCTTGCTTGATGGTGAGCATGGCATTGACAGGACTTTCGAAGTAGCCCAGAAGGTTTGGGCTGAGGTTTTCTTCTACATGGCAGAGAACAATGTCATGTTTGAGGGTATCCTTCTCAAGCCTAGTATGGTCACTCCTGGTGCTGAATGCAAGGACAGGGCCACCCCTGAACAAGTTGCTGAGTACACACTCAAGCTCCTTCAGAGGAGAATCCCCCCATCCGTCCCTGGAATCATGGCAAGTTGCATTTCAACTTTCATTCACAGTTTTACTTCTTTTTTTGCATGAAGTGTTAAAATTTCGGCTTATCAAGATTAACATGCTTTAGGCAGGACGGCTTCTTTAGCAATAATAGTGAAACATGTACTGATCATGGATTATTTTTTGAGCAGTTTTTGTCTGGTGGGCAATCCGAGGTTGAAGCAACCCTGAACCTCAACGCAATGAACCAGTCTGCAAACCCATGGCACGTGTCTTTCTCATATGCTAGAGCTCTCCAGAACACTTGCTTGAAGACATGGGGAGGCAGGCCAGAGAACGTGAATGCAGCTCAGGAAGCACTTCTCATCCGTGCCAAGGCCAACTCTCTTGCTCAGCTTGGCAAGTACACCGGTGAGGGAGAGTCAGATGAAGCCAAGAAAGGAATGTTCGTCAAGAACTACGCCTACTAAGCTCTGTTGTGATTGAAATCTATATATAGATGAAGAAGATGGGGATCCGAGGGAGCAACGGCAACACTAATTTATCTCAATGTTTAAAAGATTTTATAGCCATGGAGACTATTTTTGTTCTTTGTTACATGCACTTTTTAGTCACATAATAAACCTCTTTGCCAATGAGATTTGGTATGCAGTAAGCACTGAAATGCTTTGATCTGCAACTTCAAATCCTAATATGGGTCCTGATCAGGAAAAAAAAAAATCAACTCTAGTTGATGCATTGAAAATGTTCATAATTCCAGACTAGGAGAAGAATCTACAATCCAAGCAGGCTAAACTAAGACCTATGTGACCACCATAAAAAAACTCGAGATGTTAGGCAAATTGAAACGTTATATCTACCCAGTTTTTGGAACCTGCAATTCGTAAGCTACAACAATTGCTGGCGATGACATAGGCCAGCCAGCCACATGGAATGGAGAGCAACAACCTTAGTCACTAAGAGATTATTTGGCAGAGTGGTTGCGGTTGTTTTTTAAATAATTTTTTGTGCCGAAATGCATGTCAATGATGTTTTTTTTATTTTTTAAAAATCATTTTTGACATCAGTACATCAAAACGATCCAAAACATATTAAATTTTAGCAAAAAAAAAAACTTTTTAAATTTTTTGGGCAAACCGCGTTCCCAAACGGTGTCTAAAACATAAGGCCCAACAACCTTAAATAAGGGCCATATATAAGGCCATGACCAAAATGAGACGGAGGTACCGAATTTACTGATTTTTTAGAAAAATTTCAATTTGGTTTTCAAAATTCTATTTTGTATAATTTAGCCTTTTGAGTTTAAATTATCACCCAATCGTATTTTTTTAAGAGGGAGGGGTGAATTAAAAAAAGGACTGACAAGTAAAATAAGTGGTGGATTTGAAATTTGTTTAAAAAGTTCATTTTAGCCCCCTATTTTTTGTAGCTTTTCCACAACCAGTCCTTTTAATTTTTTTAAATTCAATTTTGTTCATTTTCCTCAACTTTTTAGTCCTTTTTTTTATGGGAGGAGAAAAAGAAACACCGAATTCAGACGTAAAGAGAGAAAATTATCTTTGACGATAATTATAGCTACCAAAACGGTCGATTTTTATGTTAAATAATTCTATATAATAAGAGAAGTTCGAGTTTGGTGTTTTTACCTTGAAAGTGCCTAAATAAACAGATCTAAGCTCGAAAAGATTTTTAGTTTTGGATTTTGAGATTTTTTTGTGTTTTTGAGGGCTATAGATGGGTTTAACAAGGCTTCTAGGTTGTTTTCTAGGTGTTTTAGGTTAAAATAGGTTGAAATGAGTTTTTGGGTGAAAAAAAAAAACATGAACCTTGTTTTAAGTGAGTTGCGTCATGGTTCTCCCTTTTTCCTCGAAAGAAAGTTTGACTGAGAGGTCTTTTAAGTGGGATCGCTCTCCAATAAGGGACAACAACCTTAGAAAAAATCAAAAGAGATAGATTAGGGAACGTTCGAACCATCCTAAAATGCATACTACTCCACTAAATGTTAGTCTCTTTGAAATTTGTATAGCCATCCAAGGTAAAGAGTTTGTCTAATACCCTCTTCCTCCCATGAAATCGTTGCCCAATACTCGTACATCCAATAAGAATTGTTTATTTCATAAAGATAAAGGACACAACACAAAGGAGTGTTACGCCTTGAAAAATAAAATTGAAAGATTGATAATCAAGGGTTATCTTCATCAGTTTTTGAAGAAGGATTCCCATTCCAAGCCAAAAAGGAAAGTGCTTAGTCAATCCATGATAGCACTACCTGAAATGAACATGATCTTAGGTGGAACCTCTATGGAAGGTGATTCTAGCACTAGAAAAAGAAAGTATAGGAAAGAGGTACTTACAACTACTCGCCTTCAAAACCAATGGCATGGCCCCATCATCTTTACCCTAGAAGATGGAGAGGGAATAACTTTCCCATATGAAATGACATGTTCATCTTTACAATCATTTCTAACCATCGAGTATATCGAGTGTTGGTGGATAATGGCAATGCAATCAATATCATCTCCCACAAAGTAATAGCCCGGATGGGGATATCCCCACACAAGACTGATCCCAATAAAAACTCCTCTTATTGGGATAGAAGGTTCAGGCGTACTAGGAAAGGGCGCCCTAAAACTCTTAATCACCATTAGCACTCCTCCTAAATGAGTCTTCCTCCAATAGACCTTTATGGTTATTGACATGATCTAGGCCTACAATGTCATTTTAGGTATACCTCTTTTGCATTAGATTAATGCAGTCATTAGCACCAGGTACTTGACACTAAAATTTCTAACTCTGAAAGGAGTGTCCATAGTGAAGGAGAATCAAATAACCTCAAGGCAATGTGCATTTACTTATCTGAAGGGAAAAAAAGCCCTAGTATTGAACCAACAATAGTTATTGAAAGAAAGAGTGGAGGTTAGAGCTAAAATTAATGAAAAAATGAAGGAATATTCTTTTAAGAGAAAATGACTAAGTCGTCATGAAAGTGAGTTTAACCTTGACACCAACACAATAACAGTCACTGACAGAGCTCATCTATATCTAAAGGTTTAATTTTACGATAAAAACCTCTAACATGCCAAGAACCAGTCCTAAAATTACAACTTATTAGTTGAAAAATAACATAACTGTTCATCCAGTCCACCAGAAAAAGAAGTGTTTCGAGGGTGAAAGGTAGAAATCAATAACACAAGAGGTAGATAAGCTCCCAGATGTTGGCTTTTGTTGTGGAAGTGATGTACCCTATTTGGTTAGCAAATATGGTAATGGTTAATAAAAGCAACGGTAAGTAGTAGATGTGTGTGAACTTCACAGATTTGAATAAAACTTGCCTAAATGATAGTTATCCTCTTCCCAAGATTGACCATTTAGTTGACTCCACTGCAAGTTTTAAATATTTGAGCTTTTTGAATGCCAATTTTGGTTATTATCAAATCCTCATGCACCTAAATGATAAGAAAAAAACAACTTTTATATCTGAAGAGGGAAATTTTTGTTATAGAGCAATGTCATTCGGGTTTAAAAATGCTGGAGCTATTTACTAATGGATGGTTAATAACAAAAATTTTCAAGAATTAACTTAGAAGGGTTATGGAGGGATATGTTGATGACATGTTAATAAAACTAAATCCTTTCAAGTATGTCTTTTCCATCAAAAGAGGAAAGTTTTTGGGTTTTCTAGTAAGCAACAAAAGAATCAAGCCTAATCCAGAAAAGGTTCAAGCCATTTTAAACATGACTCGTCCTTGGTCAATAAAGAAGTTTCATTAATTGTCTTATAGAGAGATTAATTGCCCTTAATTAGTTTATAGCTCATCTAGAGAGGCGTACTTTACTATTTTTCAAGACATTGAGAAACATAACCAACTTTGAGTTAACTTCAAGTTGTCAGAAGGCTTTTAAAGAGTTTAAAATTTACCTTTCATCTCCCAAGATCCTGTCTCAACCAAGAGAGAGTGAAAACCTTTTTCTTTACCTAGGGATGGTTGACTTAGCAGTAAACTTTGTTTTGGTAAAGGAGGATGAAGGAATATAATGTCTAATTTATTACTATAGTCGAATAACAGCTCAAAAGGTTCATAACTTTTGATTTGTCTGTTGGATTGTGTTCAATTATTTACAAAAGTTTACAGAGACCGTTTTCTCTATAATATCCATTGCATTGCTACACGGACCATTGGATTTTTAGATATAAAAAATCTCATCAAAGCCTCTCAATTTTGGCCGCTTTTGTGTTTTTCCTCCTTTTTTTAGATTTTTTACTTATTTTGGATTTTATGTCTTTTTCCTTTGTAATTTCAGGTTTTTATTTTTATTTTCTAGTTGAAGTAAGGTTTCTGGACTATTTAAAGGTTTATAAACCTTCTATGAGGAAGACTTCATTATCATTATTTTTAAAGAGAATAAACTTGTGAATTTGAGGCTCACACTTGTAGTTTCTTTCACCTATTTAAAATATTTTACATTCCTCATTTAATTACTTTTTTTAACTTTCGCCTACATCACAACGTGTGTGGCAAATCCTTCATAAGCCAGAGAAGTCTAGATGTCTAATTAGATGACTATTAAGTTATGAGAGTTTAGACTTCAATATAGACCCTGACCAACTATAAAAGGTCAAGCCTTGGTAGACTTCATTATTGAATGCTTTTTTAAAGGTCCTATGGATACATATGAATTCGTATTTTCGATCATAACTTCCTCAGCCAAACCAGAAGCTCTAGTAAAACAACCTCTGATTTTCCCTACCTGGGGATTATATGTTAATAGCTCTTCCAACATTAATGAAAGTAAAGCTAGGATAATGCTTGTCAGTTTTTAAGAACAAGTATTGGAATATAGAGTTTGTTCTGAGTTCCTAACCATAAATAATGTATTAAAGTATGAAGCTCTTCTAGCAAGATTACACCTTGCAGGGCCTTTGAATGCATACCCATTTAAAGTTCATAGTGACTCTTGGTCAGTGGTTAATCAATGTCAATAAGTATATAAAGCCAAAGAATCAACCATGCAATAGTACCTTTAGAAGGTTCAGCCTTATTTAAAAGTTGGAGATAAAAGTATTTTAATCACTCGTATTATAAGGGAAGACAACCACCAGACAGATTTTATGTCTAAGTTAACAAGTTTAAATCTTGTAGACCTCCTTGTGGATGTTTGGGTTGAAGCTGTAGAAAAATTAAGTGTAGGTAAAAAAAAGGTTTGTGATTGTTCCCATCAATATTGAGGAAGATTGGAGGACCCTAATCATGTATTACCTACTTGTTAAAGAATTACCCTCAATAAAAACAAGGCATTCATCTAACAAGGCGAGCAGTAGGGTATTACATAATTGAAAATGTACTATATCAAAGATGTACCTCAACTCCACTACTAAAATGCTTATCTTTAAAAGAAAACACTAATGTTTTAAGAAAGATATATAAAAGTATATGTAGTCTACACACACGCTTTAGAGATCTTGCTGCTCAGACTATACGAGCAAGTTTCTATTAGCCCCTGAGGTTTGAAACCTCTTTGGGGACATTCTCATTCCCTCTTCCAGTAGAAGAGGGTTAAGTAATGCCATTTTTAAATCTAAGACCTATTTTAATGGCTATAGATTCATGGCTAGTACTTCCAGTTTCAGGCCTGAAATTGAAATCTCCCACAGCAGATGAAATTTCTTTGCATTTTCTAGAAGTCATTTTTAACCTAAGATGATTTTAAAAAAAAAAAGATAAGGTGTGTTATGTGTTTGCCTAGAAGATGACTCTTCTTCTACAAAAAAACACAAAGAAACTTAATCCTATATAAGACTTATGATACATAGAATGCAAAGGAAATTTTTGGCAAAAGTAAAATTAAAAAAGAAGAGGGTTTATATACATCACCGCCTTCTACTCCACGTAATGAATGAAAAACATATGATCTCATATTATAAACTTAGGAAGGATAAACACCTATTATATTAGTTGCATGTAACCAAATGGTCTTTTCAAGAAAATCATTTCAACCCCCCCTAACTGTTTTTTTTTAAATACCTCTTTTTAAGGGAAGATAAGATGAACCTGACCAATTGTCTCTTAAGAGGCTTTTGAAGTTCTTATGCATCAAATGCATAAAAGACTTGGGGTGAAACTAATGAGGAAGTCTTTTTTACTCAATATTTTTTATGTTTTGAAAGAGCTCAAATCCATAATATGATTATAATCCAATCAAATATAGGGTCTGGCAAGCTGCTTAAACCGATATGCTTGGGTTTAGCCATGAAATAAGGTTATTGTAAAATACATGTTAGAATTTTTATTATACAAATTTATTATCTAAATATTGGTTAGACCAGTTTCCTGATGATAAAATAAGTGTCATGTGAATGAGTTATTCGTTGGACCAATTTTTTGATAATAAGACTGGTGTCCTGTAAATGAGTTATTGGTTACACCAGTTTTTTGATGATAGGATTGATGCTATAAAAATAAATAATTAGTAAAATCAATTTTCTAATTTGAAATTAATGCCTTGTTAAATGAATAATTATGAAAATTTTTTATTGGATTAATTGGAATTAAAACCCTAAATAATAAGTTGTTTAAAAGAATTAATAGAAAATTATATAAATTCTTAAATTGTTTAATTAATCTTATGGTGATTCTATTAATCAATATTTTTCCGCATCACAGCATCTCCTAATTGATGAATCTTATGTTTAAAAATGAGAAATTTCCTTATTTTTCCTCTTGTAACTAGGAAATAAGTTTTAAAATATTTTTGATGTTATAAATTTTATAATTTAGAAGAAATAGAATTGTATGGTGGTGTTAATATAGGTTACCTAAATTTATACATGGCATAGAATATTAATTTTTTTTCTTAAAAATATAAAATAATTTTTTTTTATATGGCCATACATATGCTTGCTTCACGTGTGAATTACATTCAGAATAATATTTTTTAAAAATAATTTTTTGGTTAAAATTAAATTTTTTATATTTTAATATATTAATATTAAAAATAATTTTATAAAATAATAAAAAAAATATTATTTTAATATATTTATAAATAACCCAATTTTAAACCCGTACATTGATGGATAAGACGGCTTCAAACTCTAATAGGCGGGGGATCCGACTTCAAACAATATATTGTTTTTCCTTTCAGATAAAAAAAAAATTCACTGAAATTCTCGACGTTTTCCTCTCTTCTTTGTTTCTGTTAGGGTTAGCACACTCTCTGTCTGTATCTTGCTTCCCGATTGATCGAACTGAGCTTAGAAAATCTTAAAATCCCTAACCCTCTCACTTTCAGCAGGTACAAGATAGATCCTATTGTTTTTTCTCTCTTTCTTGAAATTAGCATGAATTGTTGCCTGCTGGCTTCGATTTATTGGATCAGATTACAACTATAGCCGTCAATTCAATTAACCATGTCTCGTCGAAGAGACGAAGACGACGACCTTGAAGATGAAGAGTATGAGGAGCAGGAAGAGCAAGTAATGGATGAAGAAGAGGAGGAATATTATGAGGGTGAAGAAGAGGAAGATATAGGAGCGTCGATTAAGAAGAGACGGAGATCAGATTTCTTTGATGATATTGCGGAGGAGGAGGAGGAGGAGGAGGAAGATGAGGATGATGGGGATGAGGATTATGGTGGTGGTGGTGGTGGAGGAGGAGGTGGTGGTAGGAAACAGAAGGGGAAGAAGCGGCGTGGCTCAGAGTTTTTTGATGATATTGCTCAAGTTGCCAGTGATGACGAGGAGGATGAAGATGATGGCGAGGACGGTATGTTTGTTTAAATTTTAAGCCCTTTTTTTTAGTAATGGTGGTGAATTCAATGCTCTTAATTGTGCTTTTGTAAATGCAGATTTTATAGTTGACGATCACGGAGCTGATTTACCTGATGAGGGTAGTGGTAGAAGGATGCATCGTAGGCCGTTACTGCCTGCAGAAGAGGATCAAGAAGATGTTGAAGCACTTGAGAGAAGTATTCAAGCAAGATATGCAAAGTCAATGCACTCAGAATATGATGAAGAGACTACGGAAGTGGAGCAACAAGCTCTTTTGCCATCTGTTCGGGATCCGAAATTATGGATGGTTAAGTGTGCGGTATGTTTATCATTCGTCAATGGGCGTGTTTTTCTTATTTGTGGTACTAGATGTATTCATGTACTTATTTAATTGTTCTTTAATATTCATCAGATTGGCCGTGAACGGGAGACGGCTGTTTGTTTAATGCAAAAATACATTGATAAAGGATCGGAGTTGCAAATTCGGTCTGCTATTGTTCTTGATCATCTTAAAAACTATATATATATTGAAGCAGACAAAGAAGCCCATGTGAGAGAGGTATCCTTCTGCTTTGGGGCTTTCCAGTGATTACTGAACCACTCAACTTTTTGCGTTTTCATGCTTACAGCTGTGACGGATGGAATATGTGATCTATTGATTTGCTTCTGCTTCAGGCTTGTAAAGGCTTGCGCAATATTTTTGGGCAGAAAATCATGCTTGTTCCAATCAAAGAAATGACTGATGTTCTTTCAGTTGAAAGCAAAGTAATTGATCTTTCAAGGGACACCTGGGTCAGAATGAAGATTGGGAATTACAAAGGGGACCTTGCCAAAGTATGTTTTATAACTTCTGTTCCTATTCACCTTCTTGTTCTCAGTTTTTCTTTGCTGATTTTTCGTTCTCTTATTTTGAAGGTTGTAGATGTAGATAATGTCCGGCAGAGAGTTACAGTAAAGTTAATTCCAAGGATTGACTTGCAGGCTCTTGCAAACAAACTGGTAAGTTTTCACTTCCATTATTGCCCTTTGTTTGGTTGATAGTAGACATGTTCGACTGAGAAAACTGTCTTGTTCAAGGTCATGTCTCATCAAATTGGTGACCTCATATAGATGCACTAGGCATTCCCTTTTTTATCATCAATATTACTTTGCCGATGCATGAGATAGTGTGAAACTTAATTATGTTAGTGCACTTTCATAATAGAAGATGGATTTTGTTACCCCTTTTTCCCCAGGAAGGCAGAGAAGCGCCAAAAAAGAAGGCATTTGTACCTCCTCCACGTTTTATGAATGTTGAAGAAGCTAGGTAAATACCGATTGCTTCTTTTGCATTAAAATATCAATAGTACTGAATCTTTTTGTTTATTATATGATTATTTGTTGGCCCTGTAAATTTTCAGGGAATTACATATTCGTGTAGAACGCAGAAGAGATCCAATGACCGGTGATTATTTTGAAAATATTGGCGGGATGCTTTTTAAAGATGGTTTCTTGTATAAAACTGTATCAATGAAGTCAATTAGTGCTCAGAACATTAAGCCATCATTTGATGAGCTTGAGAAGTTTCGTACACCTGGAGAGAATGGAGATGGTGATATTGCCAGTTTGTCAACCTTGTTTGCAAACAGAAAGAAGGGCCATTTTATGAAGGGTGATGCAGTTATTGTTGTCAAGGGAGATCTGAAAAATCTAAAGGGATGGGTTGAGAAAGTTGATGAAGAAAATGTACATATTAGACCTGAAATGAAGGGTCTTCCGGTAAGAATTTGTTGGTAAATTTAAAATAATCATTTGTCTTTGTATGTTGTTAAGAATAGGTTGAATTTGCTATTGTCTCATCCTTTCATTTATTGGTATTCAAAACTATTTATTGGCAGAAAACACTTGCAGTAAATGAAAAGGAATTGTGCAAGTATTTTGAACCTGGCAATCACGTGAAGGTTGTCTCAGGCACACATGAAGGTGCAACTGGCATGGTTGTTAAGGTTGAGCAGCATGTGCTCATTATTCTGTCTGATACAACAAAGGAACATGTGAGTGATGCTTTTGCTGCATAAATTAATTCTCTGCTTTAGTTATTGCTTGACAAGGAAACTAATGTGTGGAGCCAATGTCGATATCTGTTGTCTTCAGATCCGTGTATTTGCTGATGATGTTGTGGAAAGTTCTGAGGTAACTACAGGAGCTACCAACATTGGGGGCTATGAGCTTCACGATCTTGTGCTATTGGAGTAAGCCTGTTTGCTTAAAAATGTTATCCTTTTGTCCTTATCATTTGAGGCCTTATTTGTTCTTTGGTGTTTATTGCAGTAATATGAGCTTTGGTTTAATTATTCGTGTAGAAAGTGAAGCCTTTCAGGTTAGTCATCACTGAACTGCCTACATTGCTAGGTTTACCTGTCACCTAGTTTGGCTGTCACCTAGTTTGGCTCAAGATCCGTCCTTTTTCTCCAGGTTCTCAAGGGAGTTCCAGAGAGACCTGATGTTGCACTTGTTAGACTGAGAGAGATAAAATGCAAAATTGAGAAGAAAACCAACGTCCAAGATCGGTACAAGAACACTGTATCTGTGAAAGATGTTGTTAGGATCATTGATGGTCCTTGCAAAGTAAGATTCCCAGCCACTGCATGATCGATCTTACTACCACATGTTCATTGGTTACAGCTCCCCTATTGTCTTGTTAGGGAAAACAAGGTCCTGTAGAACACATATATAGAGGAGTTCTGTTCATCTATGATCGGCATCACCTTGAGCATGCTGGGTTTATTTGTGCTAAATCCCATTCCTGTGTGGTTGTTGGAGGATCATGTTCCAATGGAGATAGAAATGTAAGCATTTCTGTCTTATTTTAGGAATAAAATTTCTGTTTTAGCTGAGTTTTTTGTGCATGCAGCTTTTATTCTAATTATCCAGGCTTTTTTCAGGTGTGTTTGGTTTGAAGTGGATTGGTGTTCATAATTATCAAAAGTTGCTGATCATTGCTAACTGAATAGGAGCTTAAAAAGATGATTGATAGTCACTGTCACTTTTGTTATAGCAGATTTGTTTTTATATCTTTGTGATTAATTACTTAGAGAAGCTATTGCCAGATATATCATGTTGCTTAATTTTATTTTATTTTTGTTAAATATTTTACAATCATTATTTGTTAGTAACCTATTGAGGTTAGCAGGACATGATTTTTAAAGTGAAAACTGACTATATCAGTTTCAGATCAAATCAGCAGAAATAATTTAAACCAAATTGTCCCTTTTCTCACTCATTATTAAATTTTCAGGGTGATTCCTATTCAAGATTGAGTAGTTTTAAAACTCCTCCCCGAGTACCCCCGTCACCAAAGAGATTTTCTAGAGGAGGTCCTCCATTTGAGTGTAAGTTTTTTAAAGTGACAACTCTTTTCTTTAAATAAATTTTATCATAATTGGGCTTCCTTAATTGTTATTTACCCAAGAAAGGAAAGGACATTTTTGTTACAATGGTGCCATGTTTTTCTCAAGTCGAGTTCTAATATTAACTGCTAATTGAATTCTGCAGCTGGAGGAAGAAATAGAGGTGGACGGGGAGGTCATGATGCTTTGGTTGGTACCACAATAAAGGTACGACAGGGTCCTTTCAAGGGTTACCGTGGGCGTGTTGTAGATATCAAAGGTCAACTTGTTAGAGTTGAACTGGAATCGCAAATGAAAGTTGTTACAGGCAAGTCTTCACCTATCTACATACAATGAAAAGCTAGCCCCTTGTATTCGTGTTTGTTTTATGGAAAATGAATGCTGTTTCAAGTGCAGTTGATCGGAGCCACATCTCAGATAATGTGGTTGTTTCAACTCCATACCGGTAAATACACACCGAAAATTGTTTGAACTGGTTTTATGATTCTATCTTTCTGATTAACTATTTTTCACATGTTTTACCAGCGATACACCTCGATATGGTATGGGAAGTGAAACCCCAATGCATCCTTCTCGGACTCCATTGCGTCCATACATGACACCAATGAGAGATGCTGGAGGTTTGTTCTTTGTATGCGAGTCTATTTAGATATTGGATGCTTTAATTGATCGCTACTCTGGTATATTTAGATTTGGATACTTTGATCAATCATCATTTTGGTATAGAAGTGATTGTTATATATACTTATGTATATCTCATGTTTGCAGCGACACCTATTCATGATGGCATGAGGACACCTATGCGTGATCGGGCCTGGAATCCTTATGCACCAATGAGTCCTCCAAGGTTTGACCATGAATTTTGTTAATACTAATGCTTTTCCTATTTAGATATCTATCCTGAATCCTCTCTGTTGAATATTTTGATTGATAGTATCACTTTTAAGAATTTTTGGTTTCATTTAGTTTTAGCCATCCCCTGTCACGGGCATATTTACTTGCTTATTAGAACTGCTGATGATACTGTTTTGCTTAACTACAATCTGTCTAAAATATGACCTTCAATTGGTGGACACAACTTCATAGGAAATAAAATGGAGAGAGAAACTGGTAAAATGGCAGTTGCAGCAGAAACAGTGAATGGGTTGGATTTGAAGATTCAGCAGTTTTTCCTATTTTGCACAAATATCAATTTAAAATTTGCACATGCCTAGAGGAATTTGTAGTAGTTGTATCAATAGTCATGTACTAATATAGAAAGTTATCTTGGTTCCTTAATCCTTAATGAATTGGTCTTAATAGTGTTGTTTCACCTAAATAGTCAAAATAACGATTCAAGGACAAACTAGAAATAAGAGGCACAATTTAACACTGCATCTCTAAAAGTTACTAACCCGTTTGCAATAATTTCTTTGCATCTTTAATAGTTACTTCCCCATCTATGCGGGCCTATTATCTCAACAGATTGATCATGAATTATAACCATATCCCATAAAATTATTTCTATGTCATTCATCTGTCCCATTTTGCTTTTTAGAATTAGACAATTCTTTTCCTTTTGTTGTCTTTAAATTAACACTCTTGCTTTAGTTATTAACAAGTTATTTTCTTTTGCTTAATTTAAAACTTTTGGAGGCCTACTACATCGTTTTACATAGTTTTATTCCAATTTGTGATTTTTCTGTCATGATGGATAACTTTAGTATGATGAAATTAAGCAGATTTTAGTAGTGCTTAAGGATCAATATTTATCTTGCTTTGTGGTTTGGTCTAATCTCTCCTTTTTTTCCTCGGCCCACCAATCTGTTCTTTTCAATTTTTCATAACCAACATTGCCAAATTAGAACATATGTTTCGCATTGCATAATCCTGTTTTCTGGTATATCTGATACTAAAATGAAAAGTGTCCTGCATTTCCTGTATTTTGACACTCTGACATAAGTTTAATGAAAGTATCATCTGACAAATATAATGAACTTTTGACTATGTCACTTTTATGCATTGTAACTGATAGATGGTCATTGGAACTGTATCCACAAAAATGCAGGGATAATTGGGAAGATGGGAATCCTGGGTCTTGGGGAACCAGTCCGCAGTATCAGGTGAAGAACTTGTATACTTTGACCCTATAAATAGTACAAGTTATTCTATGTTCTAATAAAGAAATTGTTCTTTTTCCAGCCAGGAAGCCCTCCCTCTGGAACATATGAAGCTCCAACGCCTGGTTCAGGCTGGGCCAGCACTCCTGGTGGTAATTATAGTGAGGCTGGAACACCAAGAGATAGCAGTTCTGCCTATGGTAGTTTCTCTTTCAGTTTCACATGATACTTTCAGCGTTTATTTGATTCTGTAGCTAACTTTGTGCACCTCTTATAGCCAATGCTCCAAGCCCATACCTGCCATCAACTCCTGGCGGCCAGCCTATGACACCTGGCTCAGCATCCTACCTCCCTGGCACTCCTGGAGGGCAACTAATGACACCTGGAACTAATGGTCTTGATATGATGTCTCCTGTTATAGGTTTGTTCTGCACTTTCTTATTTTGCCGTTAGTCATACTTAATGTGTTGGACCTGCTGATATTTATTAGTTTATATAAAATAAAATATATCTAGTATGTCCTTTTTCATGGTTCAGTTTTTGGTTTGTATGTGTCATGTGATTATGTAAATCCAGTTTTCACATTGATTCGAGTATTTGTATGGTGAGGCTGGGAGATATTAAAAGAAGAAAATTAATTCTGTTTTCTTCATGAAATAGATATTTCAGGAGTACAAATATTGTTTGCCCCTTTTCAATTCCAGAAAATGAATTGGTGCTTCATGAATTTTCTTTTCTGTTCCTTCTGTTTTTCAGTGGTTTGGTTTAGAAGTTAGAATTTAATCTTCATGGTGAAGCTTCTCTGAATGGGCAGAACATTTAAATAGATAAGATGCATGGAGTTTGATCAGCTTTCTACAAAATCTTTGTGCTGTCATGCCTATTGTGATCTTTACAATATCCAGGCGTGGTATTAAAAATTCATGAACATTCTTTTAGCAATTAAGGAAGTTGAAATTCATTCGTTACAGGTGGAGATGGTGAAGGACCATGGTTCATACCCGACATATTGGTGAACGTACACAGGACCACAGATGAACCGACTGTTGGTGTCATCAGGGAGGTGCTTCAGGTATGTCTTTCCAAAGCAATTTGGGAAAAGTTTTCATTGCATCTCTCTGCTGATAACTATTAATTAGATGCTTGAAATCCACAGCAAGTTCCTTAATTATTTTTTTGATGAAGTTGCACCAGTTTATATGGAAGGAATACAAAGTAGAATTGTCATTAGTAAGAGGGAAGAGGGAACAGAGTAGAATTTGTGTCTGAATTGATTCATGCAGCTGCTATACTAATGCTGGTGTTCTTGGGACCAGGATGGCTCTTGTAAAATAGCCCTTGGGGCTAATGGTAACGGCGAGACAATAACTGCTCTTCCTAGTGAAATTGAGATAGTAGTGCCTAGGAAATCAGACAAGATCAAGATCTTGGGTGGTGCACATCGTGGTGTTACTGGCAAGTTAATCGGTGTAGATGGCACTGATGGAATTGTAAAGTTGGAGGACACTCTTGATGTTAAGATATTAGACATGGTCATACTAGCTAAACTTGCACAAATGTGATTTTTGTGATAATACGCATAAATTAAAATTCAATGATCCCCCCCCCCCCCTCCCGCCACCTCATGATAACCTTGAGTATAGCATTCTTCACCAATTCCGAGGCACTGTAATTTGTGAGTTACAACAATTGTGACGCCTTCAGACTACAACAGATGACAAAGATACCGTTTAGCTTTACGGGTTTTTTTTAATTTTTTTGTTTCTTCAAATTATTTTTTTTAATGTTTTTTTTATTGTTTTGATATATGGATATTAAAAATAAAAAAATATTATTATTTTAATATATTTTTAAATAAAAAATATTTTAAAAAACAATTTCTACAGAATCTCAAAATCTTCTGCCTCTAAACAAGAAGGCCAGGCACCTTTTCAACCCATTTTGTCTTTCAAGCTCGTAATTTTAGAACAGGTCTTCAGTTAGAGTGGAAGTGCATCCCTCCTTGTCCCTGCAGTCTTTGAAGATGCACGCATCTTAAACATAGTTTGTTACTTTTAACTTATAAAGTGAGGGATTAATTTATTTATTTTGGGTTTCAACGCGTGAAAACAGGTCTATGCGGCAGATAAAAAGGTAGTTTCTGTTACGGTAAGCCACAGTATCCTTAAGGTTGTTTCATCCAGGGAGCCCAACAGATTTCGGCCCGCTAAACTATGTGTTTATTTTAATATTTAATATGCTTCAGTTTGATGCATTAACGTTCCAAACTAGGAGGAGCTGTCATACAAACAGGCTAACTAGTTAGCAGAGAGATTCTGGAAGGACTAGAGGTGTGATGAGCAAACCTCCTCGTAATTCTTTCATCATCATCATAATATTCATTATGATACAGCATCAGGTTAAATACAACACCCTTTTCTGAAAGATAGAGAGACCTTGGCTAAATCAAAACGCAGCGTAGAGCAAGGGGAGTAATTGATTGAAACGGTGTGCATTGGAGGATAAATGAAACGTAGCGTTTCATACAACGTTCTTCTCTGTTTTAAATCTTCAAGTCTTCCATCTGTCATCTCCATCTCCTGCAATAGTTCCCTTTCCCTTCTCAGCTGATTTGAGCCGTGACAAAAACCGCGAAAAAGAAAAGAAAAATGAAAAAGAATTTGGAACTGCCCCACCAAAATCCAACAGGAACATAGCAGCTTGGGATACTGGACATGAGAGAATGAAATTATGGAGACTGGGCACTAGGAGATAAGACTTTGAAGACGAGACATCAGGTTTTTGGTAAAGTTGATAGAATTTATTATTTTTTATCCCTGCAACTCATTGCCCCGAGTCCAAATTATATTTGAAATATGTTTTGATGACATTTTTTTCTTTTTCAAAATCATTGAAGGATATTTAACGGTCATTTTTTTTCAAAGAAACAATTATAGTTGAAATTTTTAATTATAGTTGAAATGGCTAAACACCATTTCCCTACACTTCTATAGCCTCTCTAGACTGACAGCCTGCTTAAGCTCCCTTCAAAACTAGCATAATCCATCTGTCTTACTTGTGATCACTTCAAAGGATTTGGCTTGCAATCACTTGGATCAAATCATCTTGAAAATCAAATGGAAAAATAAAGGCCTTGATAATGCAATAGTCCATCTGCCTTGGGTCTCATATCAGGTAGCGTTCTGCTATTCCACAAATAAGAATATACGGTCCCTCTGGGTTTCAACTGCAACTTCTATATGCCATAATTTACAGAACCTGGCAAATGCAATAGTCCATCTGCCTTGGGTCTCATATCAGGTAGCGTTCTGCTATTCCACAAATAAGAATATACGGTCCCTCTGGGTTTCAACTGCAACTTCTATATGCCATAATTTACAGAACCTGGCAAACAATGTAAAGGCACGCCAGTCCAGTCTCCAAAGGCTTATAAGCATCTGTCAACCGTTCCTGCTAAACAATAGATAGACTACCTAGCATTTGCAGCACCTTAATCTGACAAAAAAAAAAAACACAAGGCAACGAATGTATGCCGATGTTTATCAGGACAAATAGAACAACACTTGTTCTGTAAGTTGGGGATATCCAGAAACTGAGACAAGTGAATGACAGACATTTGCAAAGTAACCACTTAAATCAGACCTATCCTCACTATAAACAAATGCACACAAGGGTAAAAGAAACATGAAAATTCCATGATTTCCAAGTTCTGCCCGCAATACCCGTAACTGTGATCAGCAAATAAGTACCAGCCACCCACTGCATTGACCAATCTGCAAGTCAACAAGGCCAAACTACATGGCCATACTCAGTATGTCTGAGCGTATCAACGTGAGCCAGCAACCAAAAATACATGTCCACTCCATCATTGAAAATGTGAAATGCTGGCACGTCCATTAATAGCCAGTAAAATGCTATTAATCCTTTAATAATGTGTGGCATGAGGAGCACTAATTTTTGACTTCACAAACGGCCATTAAAACATCACAACTGTGCCCACTAGAGAATTTTCCTGTTCAATTACAAGCATCCTTCTGAAACCTGACATAATATATGGTTATCAGCAAAGCAGCTAACTTATCTGCCCAGTATGAGAAGCCATTTTTGGGCGAAGCTGTTCTTTTTCAAAGATTTAGAGCTTCTATGTTATCCTCCCGATTACAATTGGTCACAAACAAAGATGGAGCCTGATGGCAAACGTGATAGATGGCTAATGGAACAGCTACCTTAACCTCTTCGTTCCACTGTTTTCACCTGCTATTTCAAACAGTTGATCATGCAACACGAAGACTGCCCCCTCAAATAGCTGTGGATTTGCATAAATAGCCGCTTTGTGTACATTAGGATTGACATGCCCTCAAATGGTATCTCGTAGTTAGCAGCTAAGGCGAAAATTTGAAAACCAAAACATTAAAGTAAATTTCAGCTAGGCTCCATCTCAATAACAGATGCACCCTTTTTGTTCTTTTGAGAATCCATATAGCTACATATTTAAACCACAGTTTGTTATGCCCTTACAAACATGGAACACGGTAAAAGGCCATAACAATATTTGTTTATCTTCATTTCAGATCCATATAGCTACATATCTAAACCACAGTTTGAATAAAAGAAGATTACATTCACATTCACCATCTTACAAGCAGCGGAATTTAGAGTCCTATGCGTACTTGCATGTAGAAGTCATCCAAGAGCTGGTTTAAGAAAATCGACTTCAATGGAAACTTCAAGCTTCCCGCACAACCATCCATAATGTCAACTTTATGAAACAATAAATGGAGAAAAGAAAACACATGAGTTAGGCTTACTAAATGCAGATCATACCTTGCTTACTTTTGTGGCTCCCCTTTAAAGAATCCAAAAGGAGCCAAACTAGAGGATTCATGATTTTCCTAAACAGAAGACGGACACAATTTTGTTGAGGTTAAAATTAAAGCATAAAAAATTGCAATGCATGTGCACGTGGTTCAAAGAAATATCAACCTGTAAATAGAAAGCATGATTAGTGTTGGAAATAGTCAATACCTGGTTAGTTGGATTTTTCCCATGTACCCGCTGAGGCCTGGCATTAAGATCAATCAATTTGTTGTCCATTTTCCCGTCACTATCAGTGTTATTCTCTACCATTGGAACTGGAGAGGCCCTGTGGTTCTGTTGATTTTCTCTAGCTGTGAGCTTAGGCGGCTGATTTTGGTCCCTTCTTGTTTCATTATCATCAAGCGGTTGCTGTCCTTGTTCCTCTGTACAGCCAGGTTTATCCCCTGGAAACTAAATAAGACAATCAAACAAGGCATGTTAATTCAGAAAGCTTCTTACATATTTGATACAAAACTCAAAACACTTCAATCCCGAGTGACAAACCTCAACTCTCTGCCTCAATAGGAGATATCTCCCATGGGTTCTTTTACCACCAACATGCACTATCATATCACATTGCAAGCAGAGCGAACTGCCATCTATCTCGCAGTAAAAGAAAGCTACATATACATTTCAAGCCAAGGGAAAAAAAATCCTTCAAAAAACTTCAAAATTCATGTCCCGTGAAAAAAAAAAAAAAAAACCCAAAAATGTCAGCAAAGACAGGCCTGCATACCTGGAGCCTTTTCACATATGTCACACCGTGGAACATCACTAGGATCTGCAAGTCCTACTCGTACATGCCGACTAGCTAGCTTGTTACACATATGAACCTGCAATCCCAGCACAAAAAACAGAAACCCATTAGCTTAAACATGACAAATTCGATCATGCTTACTTAAGAAGACCAATATTTGAACCATCATCAAAAAAACTATCAAGCTTGATATTTCACAATAAAAGATCGTCACTTTATAGGCTTAACAAGGAAATAACAATTTTCACACTTCCAATATCAAAAAAAGAAAAGAAAAGAAATATTTTTTTTACAAATCCAATGAAGCCCGTCTCGATTTATCACATACAGAGCTATATTATTACCTTAGCGCTTAAATTGTTCACTTAAACAATACAGTTAATATAATTCTCAATCAGAGAAATAAACACAATTAACAGAAAAAAATGGAAAAAGGAGAAAGTGATTGATTTACCTTCTCGTCGCAGGAGCGGCAAAGCGCGGCTTCATCAGCAGCACAGAAAAGAATCGCAGCTGCGCTTTCACACACATCACAAAGCATTCGCATTTTCGTTTTTTAGAATCAGTTTTGGTTCTTTCTTTATTATTGTCACTGTCCTTTCACCTTTCAATCTCTACTTTCTATCATTTCTCCTTTCTCCATCTCATCACCACTTGTCAATATTTCATGAGATTAAGATTATTAAGTTAAACAGTCAATGACAAACAGATTGGAGAGGGAGATTTAAATGGTGAAGAGGAGAGGAGAGGGGATGAGAGCATACAACAGGACTTGTTTATGAGTCTATGAAACTGGAGACGATGAAGACGAACGGAAAATGGAGTGATATTCGTCGCTTGCTTTGCCTGCCTTCTGTTACGCATACAAGTCTCTAGTTTATGTTTACTTTTGGTACTCTCTCTGTCTGGCTGACACGTTTTTTTCCTTTTAAAGTCGAAAAGGAAAACGATTAAGGTGGAAGGATCGACAATATGCACACGAGTACAAACTTGAAAGGATGATCTCATAATTATTATTATGAATTACATACCAGTCCATTTAGTTTTTAAAATAAATTAAATATTTTTTAGTTTTAAATGTAATTATTTAATTTATTGATAATTGAATTTTTTTACTTTAAAAATATTTTTTTCTAGTCAATCTTTTCATATTCTCTATTTTTTATTTTTTAAAAAAAATAAACTGGAAAAGTAAAATGAGTTAAAAGTATTAATTTATTAGTAGATTAAGAAAATAGAGAATAGTTAGTTATTTTAAAAACTATAAAGATATTAAATTCTTTTTACAAAACTTAAAATATTAATTTGTAACTCACTCTAATTAACAAGATGCATTTCAGCGCGTGGTAAGAGTATACTTCTAAGAGCTGAGCTGTTCATGTTTGTGATCTGTTCCGCTGCTGTTGGTAGTGACTGGATTTCCACACGCTCTATTTCACGCCGTGTGTAGCACGTTCGCTGTAGACACCACGGGCCTGCTTGGGGTTCGTGGCACGTGGGCTCCACGATCATACATGATCCCTGTCTTGTTGACTGTTTGATTGAACAGTAGAGTTAGCGGTATTCTATGTTTCTGCTGTCTAAAGGGGGCCGATATTATTTGAAAAAAAAGGGGGGGCCGATATTATTTGAAAAAAAAAAGGCGGCCGATATTATCCCTCAATTCATCACCAGCCATGAGCTATCATTTTAAACCCTCTCCTTTCCCCCTCGAAACATTATCACAAGGACTCCAAGTACAATCCCATTACGGGTCCTTTTATTCAAACATTATCCATAATGTTTATTGAGAGCGTTTTATAAGTATATTAACCGTTATTTTTTAAATGATTTTTTATTTAAAAATATTGTTTTTGTTTTAAAAATTATCTTTAACATCAACAAGTCAAGATAATTTTAAAATATAAAAATATAAAAAAAAAATTTTAATAAAAAAATCAGATTTTTATAAAATATTATTTGAAATAAAATTCTAAAGAGAAGATAAAGCCAAAAAAGAATCAAAATGCTAACTAGTGGGTAGTGCCATGCAAACATTATAGTATACATCGTCCAGAGTAATCGTATTTAATGTGTACACGAGATACAATAAAGTTATGTTTTTTTATATAGTATAGTTAATTTCCGGCATCCAATTAGGAGCTCAAATTGGGTATTGAAAGTGGTAATTTTTGCATCAAGAAGCGGGAAACGTGATGGGTATGGGCAAGTTGTATTTATCAACGCGTTTAAAATTTTTATTTATTTATTTTAATGTAATTATATTAAAAATAACTTTTAAAAAAAAATTTACTTTAATATATTTTCAAATAAAAAATACTTTAAATATAATTGCTGGAATGCAGCTTAATTGTTTTTAAAATATTATTAAAAAATATTTTATAAATTTTTAAATTATTTTAGTATATTGGTATTAAAAATAATTTTTAAAAAATAATATTGTAATATATATTTTTAAAAAATACTTTAAACTTAATCATTACCGCAATCCAACCACGCAAGGAAGACCGAGTATGAGGAAGGGTGCCTTCTCTGTTCACGCACTACATCAAGCATTGCGCATCCTGGACTTGATTGATGTGTTAGCCACATCATGACCTCCGTAGACCATGAACTACTGATAAGGTCTCAGTGGACGCCTAGGTGTCGAGATGTTATTGATCAAATCCTAGCCATGACATGACAGGTAACTATATTAGATTGGATTTGATGTCACAGCCAAACAATTATGAGATGGAGCATTCTTGCTTTGGAAATAAATGCTACTGAGATTTCTTTATTACGGACTTGGATGGCTTCGTGAGACCTGCTGGTCGGAAAGCCAAGATTCCTTTTAAGAACAGCAAAGCGGTAAAAAAAATATTTCTGGAGTTGAAGAAAAATTGAGAAAATAGTACAAAATAAATGAAAATGGTGCGATAAAGAGAATTAAAAACGTGGCATTGTAGCACTGGCTGGTCGGGAAGACAGTGTCAAATCTGAAAAGGATGAATCCACGTCATGTCGCCGTTAATTTGCAGTCATTTCAAAGTACTAACTTCACAACCCAGACAATGCAGTATAAAAAGAAATACTGAAATAACACTGCTGCACAGGGCAAAATAGCGTACTTCTAGATTTCGTGATATTTAATTTATCTTGCGGTCAAGAAATTTAATATTTAATTAAATATCATGGATTAAAACTATAATATAAATTTAGCTGATATTAGATTTTTTTATGTATTAATTAAATCGCGGTTTCGCCCGCTTTGAAGAACAAGTCAAAATCCTGGAGATGAAATGAAATTAAAGACACTGCAGTACTACTCTACAGTCTACGGATTCTGGGAAAGAAAGAGAGGGAGAGAGTCGTCGAGGAGTATATTGATATTTGTCCCTCTCAAAAACTCCATTTTACAGCACTACACTTTCTTGCTTGGTTTCTCTTACTTCCTGGTTTTGATCGCGCGCGCGCGTGTGGGTATTGCTCACACGTGTCAGTATCTCTTCAGGTTATGTTGAAAGGAAGAAAAAAACTTGGTTCCATTTGAAGAAACGAACAGCGTCCGAGTTATGAAAAAATAAAAATGGGAGGGAGGCCAGGAGAGGATGGGTCCGTGAAAGTTCGAGAAGCTGGGGGAGTGGGGGGCGACACGGAATCGTTTAGGTGGACCCACAAGTAAAGCCCCAAAAAGGGCCGATGAGTTAGTTATCTTGAGTCCTCACTGAGCCCAAAAATAGTCAAGAAATTTGATTCAGCAATTTATTCACGGCCACAGACTTCTGAGATGGTGTGCGGTGAAAGCTCCACCTATCTCATTCTCACCCACCTATATCGTATATTGTCCCCCCGTGCCCACATCACAGGTTTTTTTTTTTTTTTCTTTTATTTATAAGCCATCATTTTTTTTTCGAATTTTTTAAAATTATGTCAAGAATTACTATTTAAAATGTTTTTTCTTTGAAAATATATTAAAATAATATTTTTTTATTTCTATAAAAATATTTTTGATATCAGTACATTAAAATAATTTAAAAATAAAAAATAAAAAAATGGATGAAAACATGATTATTTTCTTCTTCTTTGACTGTTGAAGTACAATCTCTAACGGTTGAACTACAAAAAAAAATTAGCCCCTTCAGGACTCTCATATTAATATACCAGAAGTTTCATCCAGTAAAGAGTAAAAATAGAGGAGAGTATAGTTGAGTCCAGATAAGGCTACACAGCCTGCACTCCAATATTTTAATTATATTTTAAAAAAAATAAAATATAAAAACAAACCGGCTCTAAATATTGGTCAAACTAAATTTGGTCGTCTGGGCCGAACATATGGACTGACCTTGAAAATGGTTAAGGCAATGGATATTAACTCTAGCATCTTTGCCCATTATAGGCCCTCCCTGGCAAGGGCCGAAGCATTGATGGGATCGTTTTTCAGGCAAACAAATGTCGGGCCTCTTGCGTAAGCACATGTTCATGATTTGTGCAAAAAAAAAACAAATCCTAAAGCATTTTCTTTCAAGAAACCAGAGCCCAAAGAAACGTGATTCCTAGATTAGATAAGAGTGTGATTGTAATTATTTTTTAAAGTATATTTTATATTAAAATATTTTAAAATAATTTTTTATTAAAAATTATTTTTAAAATTAGCACATCAAAATAATTTAAAAAATATATAAAAAATTAATTTTATATAAAATAAATAAATTTATTATAAATATGATTTGCACCGTGTTTTCAAATGCTCGTATCTCAAAAAAAAAAAAAAAAGAAGAAGAAGAAGAAGATAGAAAGGGAGCAGGAAGGGAGGAAGGAAAATGGCACACCTTTTGATTTTAATCCAACGACACAGAATGAAAAAAAAATCTTTTAAGGGTGTGTAGAGTGAAACAACAGTTATTTTTAAAAATATTTTTATTAAAAAATATATTAAAATAATATTTTACTACCTAATCAAGTTTTTATGCGTTCAATTTAGAAACAATTTCTCATGTGAGAAAGAACTTTCATACCCACTCACTTACACCTGGCATGAAGCAGTTTCTTTTAAAAAGTAGTTCTTACTAAATTGTGGGGTGTGTGTATAATAAAATGATATATTAATAAAGTACTTTTAAGTATAATATTATTAGAAAATAAAAAATTAATAATATATTTATATAGAAAATAACTAGGGGTGATCATTTTCGGTTCGGTTCAGTTTTTATCAAAAAAATAACCAAACCAAAACTGGTTCAAACAGACCGGTTCGGTTCAGTTTTTTATGACAAAAATCGGTTTGACTCGGCTTTTTTCTGGTTTTTTTTGTTTGGGTTCGGTTCTGTTCGGTTTTTTCGATTTCAAACTTATAAAACCGAACCGAACCGGTTAATTTTTAAAAATATTTTAATTGATTTTTTTCACGGTTTGGTTTTTTCAGTTATTTTTTTCTGATTTTCTCGGTTTAATTAATTTTTTGATTTTTTTACTCACCCCTAGAAATACACATATTATGATTTATTAATATATAATATAAAAATATATTAATTTGATATGCTAGTGCATGTAATATTTTAATTTAGATAATATTACTAGAAAATATATTCAAATACAAAACATGTTATATCATACAATAATCATACATCTTAAATCATATAAATTGTGTTATAAAATTAGGATACCATAGAAAATAATTGTATTTTCAATGTTCTCCCAACACTAAAAAATGATTATATGTATATAATATTATATTTGAAATATTTATATTATATTATATTATATATATATATTATAAAATAAACTATGTATAAATAAATAAATAAATAAATTCTTTTTTTTCACTATTACACTTTTTATATCTTATTATTTTTTACGAGTAGTTAAATAGTTACATTTAATATTCTATACATATCAGATAATTTTTTTAAAATTCAAATATTAATAAGTGATTTTTTTATAATCAAATATTATAAAATATTTTTCAATTTTTTTTATGACATTATAAAACACAACAAGTAATTTTTTTAAAATTATTTTTTATCAAACAAACAAAGTAAAAACATGTTCCCCTAGAAAAAAGATTTATTTTTTAAGTTGATTGCAAACTGCTTTCCAATTTTTATTAACCATCTTTTTTAAAATTAATAAAATATGAAAATTTTTTTAAAATGATTTACATACAATTATTTATTATAAAATAAACAAAGCTTATAGTTATAATACTGATTGGACCCAAGTTTTGGTTCATAAATAGAATGAATAAAAAAAAAAATAGCTCAGTCTGTTTTAGTATATTTCTAATTAAGTCAGGATGAATCCAAACTTTAACTTAAAAAAATAAATTCTAAAACAAAGTCACACAGGCACGTATATAAAAGAAATGCGGGGTTTTCGTACTGACCTTGCCGGGAACAGCCGTAGATCGGCGACGAGTTATCAAGTTTTCTTATAACAGTACTGATGAAAACATGATCGGGACTTCTACTGGGTACTGACGGACCCGGCATTAGTGGCGTAACTTCAGCTAATTAAGGCAGTTTACAGAAAGCTATTTAATCCATATTAATTTCATCATCATCATGACAGTTTGTTTATGACAGAAATGTGCGAACTAATCACACGTTATTGAACATTAATTCATTGGTTTAGAGTAATTATTGTTGGTGATGGGATATTGGAGTAATGAGGAGAGAGAGAAAGAAGGTTCTAAATTGACTGCCATAGATGAGAGTAGTTTCACCAGCAACTAGTCCACAGCTACTCATTGGCCCTTCACTTTTCTTGAGTGTCGTTACCGTGGTATGGAAGCAAGAAATATTCTATCACATAAATAGCAACTTTCCCGGCTAACACAGCAAATCCATCATATTAATGTGGTCAGTCAGTCAGTCACTGTCGTCTTTCGCATTAAGTTCCTCGAGTTTGCAGCAGTAATTAGGTAAATTAGCAGTAATTGAAGTGATTAACCATGACAGTGGCACGTGATGTAGATCGAGTTCCTAATATAATAATCTGGGACATGGTACATACAGTTAACTTTATTCACATGGATCTTTGAGTTGTCCTAGAAAATATCTGGAGCTCCCTCTTTTATAGGTTCTCTGTCGCTTCTTCTTTTACATGTTCTTTTACAGGTTCTCTGGTGGGAGCACTGTTATTTCAGCCTTTCTCTTTTCCATATATCCATGAGAGAGTGAAAATGCACAGCAGAATTAGATCAGCATGGGGCTTGCCCTTGTATAGTTTGGCATGAAAATCCCATTTCATTCGAGCTTATGCTTGCAAGTTTGTTGAACTATACCATCAACGACAGCTAGCCACTGAACTTCCTTGTTAAGCAAGTCTTCCATTCGTTATTTATATCCTTTTAAATTTGATTAGACCATCGATCCTTCCACCTCCTTGGTCGGGAGGGATGGATGGACCCATAGAATTAATAATAGGCGGCGTGCAACCTGATAATAATTGCCCAGAAAAAGTTTAATCTCCTTGAGTCCATGTACAAATTTTATTATTGTATTGCTGATTGGGGTCTCGGATGCTCCCTTTTGTCAGCGCCTGAAGTGCTCCCATCATGGCTACCCCTAGTTGACCAAAACTGAGATACGGCAAGAATATTTTAAATAGTCTCGTTTCTGGTTGACACGAAAAAATTATATTAACAAGAACAACAGGGATGCTATACATGGTTGATAAAATTCAAGAAAAAACAAGAATCTTGACCAAATCAAGAGGAGAACACAAGAATTTACTTGCATGTGGCTGGTGGTAATTACAATCGCTGGAAAAACTACTTCAATATAATTTGACCAGTTCAGAAGAATAAACAAGAATTAGATTCATTCTATAGCTTGATTATCAACCCTAGAGAAGACCAGAGACAATACAAGGTGGATGGCCATGAATACTTTCAACAGCTCTGTTTCTTTACACTTTGTGCCTTGCATCATTTTAGTAGTTGATCTAACCGACAAAAAGGTGTGAATGCTACTACTGCTGCTCTTTCATCGATATTATTAAATTTATTGTTCTGTGCTCTTAGATCCCCTTCATCACCACCGAAAAGGTGATCCGTGATTCACGAGCATCAGCATTAGAGGAAAAGAAAAGGCGAAATTTCTTGCTTTTTCAACACCAATGATCACGGTGTTTTGGTTTATGAGACTGCATTTTTGTCAACCCTTCTTCACGATTTAGTCAAATCTACCATTAAGAACATTGAGAAGTACAGCTATGTTTGGAGAGTATACAGTAAACTTGGATATGCTCACTATATTCATGGGCGTGCAAAGTCTTGCTGCTTGATTATTGATCCCCACCATTATTTTTTATGCAACAATGCTTCCTTAGTTATGCCTGGTATAGTTAATTAGTCTTCTTTCAATGTTATCTAACCAGATAGTCAGCCAGTAGCCTAGCACCATCACATATTTTACGCTGGTATTGTAATCAAATAGCTAAAACTAGACTTGTTTGCCATGATCCTCAGCGTGCCGGTTTTGTTTTTTTTGTTTTTGAAAAGGAATATATGTTAAGATAAAGAAAAATAGGAGAGTTATTGAATCAATTAATAATTTAAATAAAATAAAAAATACAGGAATAATAAATAAATGGACAAAAAAATAATAATAAAAAAGTAAAAAAAAATATTAAACTCTATTTGAATTATCAAATAATTTGATATTAAAGGATAAAAATATATATATAAAAAACAATTTAAAAAACAAGTCTTCTTAAACCAGGTGATCTCGCAAATTTCGTGACTATAGGCACAAGATTGAGATGATTTTATAGAAAGAAAAATATGAAAAAAATATTTAAATGATGAAATTAAAATAAATCAATTTGATAAAAAATATAACAAAAGTCAATCTATATTAAGAAATCGGCAATTCTGGTTACAAACCCGAAGTTAACCCAGTAAAAGACAAACGGTAAAAAATAATAAAGAAAAACTAAAAAAAAAATAAAAAATATAAAAAAAACATCAATTTAAAAAAAAGAAGAAAAACTTAAGCAAACCCAACAAACTTTCTAAACCTAGTATGATTTTTAAAACTCGCAACCCGTAAAATTCTGGATTCGAGTTTAATTAAAAAGTAAGATGAAATTATAAACAAATATTAGTAAAAAATACTTGCAAAGGCAAAAAATATATCAACAAGAAGAATGAAGATAAAATTTAACGGAGAAACATCAAAAAGGATGAAATTGTAAAAAAAAATTATTTTTTAAATTATTCAAAATAATTGAGGGTCGTCTTAAAAATGTGAGGGTCGTCTACACGCTAGCGCGTATGCATACGTCAACAACTATTTTTAAAATAATAATAATATATGTTAATTATAATAATGACATTGAAAAACCTTTAAATTTACAATAAAATAAATGTAAAATAACAAAAAAAAACCAGAGAGTTATGTTGATTTTATTTTTAAAAACATTAAAAAATTAAAAAGATCAAAACACCACTCAATAACATGCATTAAATTTTTTTAATCCAATATTATGTTAATAATTTTACGGTGCAAAAAATAAAACGATCAATTTAGCTCTTATAATCTGTAAAGTATAGTCATGCCATGCCATGCCATGGTGAAATAACCACTTTACCCCAATTGCCTAGATAAAAAATTTAATGAACAAGAGACAATTTTATTATTAAGAAAATTAAGTTTTTTAATTTAATTGTCAAGAAAAACTCACCCAACACTATTTTTTTAGTGCGGCGCTGTTAGTAAAACAGTCCCGATCTATTGAAATTAAATTTCTCGTCCCCTCTCACCAAAAGATTCCATCCATCCTCCTTCATATCATCCACATGGAGATTAAAAAATAGATAAATTTTAATTCCCGATTGAGTTTAAAAGAGTCTAGGAATGTGATTCAACCTGTGTTTAAAAATTTTTTAATTTTTTTATATTAAAATTTAATATAATTTGTATGTTTTGAATTATTATAATATATTGATATAAAAAATAAATTTTTAAAAATAAAAAAAAAATAATTAATATATATTTTGGTATGAAAAATTATTTGAAAATCACCCACAATCTTGCTGCCAAACACGGTAGCTTCAATATTTCCATTATATACCCACTAAAAAGAATATTTTATAATTACTCATCAAGCACAATATTCTTTTTATCATTAAAATAAACTCGTATAAAGATCGGATATAAACATTTTGTACTTTTCAAACCCCCACGCACACATAGACTCTTTGCTAATTATAGCTGAAGTTTAAAATGTAACTATGCTGTTGGGAATGAGTTGCGGTAAATATTGTGTTTTAAAAAGTTTTTTTATTTAAAAATATATTAAAATAATATATTTTATATTTTTTTAAAATTTATTTTTAATATTAAAATATCAAAATAATAAAAAAATAATTTAAAAAATTATTTTTAAATAAAAAATAATTAAATTTTAAACAAATAATATTTTAATGACATTGCTAAACACCTCGATACAAATAAAAATGTTACCTCTCAATAGTAAAAGTTTATTTGGGAGTGGGGTTGCGGTCGGTTTCTAAAATGCTTTTTATTTGAAAACATATCAAAATAATTTTTTTTTATTTTTAAAAAATTATTTTGATATAGCGTATCAAAATGATATAAAAACATCAAAAAATATTAATTTAAAAAAATATTTAATTTTTTTAAATACTTTTAAAATAACAAAACAAGAATCTGAAGCTTAAATCTCACAACTAACATAAACATCTAGGCAAATATCTTTTTGTTGAAGAACATGTTTGGGAATGCGGTGTAAATCGTGTTTTCAAAAAATTTATTTATTTTTTTACTAAAATTTAATATAATTTATATGTTTTGAATCGTTTTAATGTACTGATATTAAAAATAATTTTTAAAAAATAAAAAAAATATTATTAATATATATTTTAATATAAAAAATTATTTAAAAAATAATCACTAATAAAAAAAAAAAAAAACACCGTCGGAGTCCCACAACCACGAGTACAACAGAGAAGTGGAGGGGATGTTTCCTTCATTGCTTAATTAATTGCAGTCTAATTGTTTTGTTGTATTAATTAACGTGATTAAGTAGC
>Ga0325411_1000635_pt1 | contig 37183 bp, 30 predicted proteins | sample PopdelMetagenome_13_FD_206181 | JGI IMG/M metagenome (GOLD analysis project Ga0325411, IMG submission 206181) | Populus deltoides microbial communities from Bellville, Georgia, United States - Xylem-PdIQD-R4 | ecosystem: Host-associated > Plants > Phyllosphere > Stem > Wood/Secondary xylem...
TTGCATCTTTCATCCAAAAGTGCCTTCAAAACATAAAACAAAGAATATCAAGGCATTTTATATATAAAACATAGGCAAAACACTAGTTAAATGTGGGTGAAACTATTGAATAATATGGTTGCATCAACCATCATGACCAACTTGTGACAGCCCCCTACAACAACAACAACTTTTCCTTACACCAGCCACTCTTCGCAAGACTGCACCCGCTGTGAACAACGCACAAATCAACAACCTACATTCCTGCTCCCCAACAATAAGCTTCCTCTTTGCGGACTAGCACTACGCGTCTTCTCCAGCTCCAGCAGGAGTCAGCAAACATCCAACAAAGAACACTGTGCACCTTTTCCAGCTCCAATAGCAGTACAACAACAACTGTGACCAACTCGAATTGGCTCCTAAGATTTATAATTGCCTAAAAAGGTCCAATAAACATACATTGTGGGACCTTTTGAAGAACAGTAAAGAAGACCTTCTGAAAATTGAATCTCTCTTTTACACAAACCTCTAGGATCACTAGTAGGGATGCCCTTACGTTAGGTCTCCATCTTCAGCAACAACTACACCAAAACCAGAGCTCTCCAGAGGAGAACCACAATAGAGGAGAAAGGAGGAAAACAAACGAAAAGTGAGAGAACCAGTGGACAAACAAAGGAAACCAGAGAACAAAACAGGAGAAACAACACGGGCACGAAGCAGAAGACTAGGGAACGAACAAGGACTAACCACACAGGAAATGAATGAAACAAAGAGAAAACTAGGGACATGTACAGGATGAACTGAGAGGAGGGAATACCAGAGGAAAGCAAGAAAACACATAGGAGGAGAGAACAACTGGTTGCCACACCTTCATCATCGGCTTCATGCCTTCATCCAGACCAAGTAAGCTTCTTGCCCCATCCATTTATAATTGCATGGGTCCTATGCGAAGGTAATTTTAATTACCTTCACACTGTGCACGGCCTGGGCCGAGTCACTGGTGTGGATCGGTGACCAGGCTAGGCCAGCTGGGTCCAGCCTAATTTTAAAAAAATGAAAGGTAAAAAAAAATAGTTTCCCTTTCTTTTAATTCAAATTTTGCAGATTGATTTATTGATGTTAGAGTCAGGAATACCGTAGGTTTTGGGTTTGCAATATTTACCAATGCTAGAGTTGGAAATATTCTTAGACGAATATTCACTGACGCTAGAGTCAGGAATATTATAGGAAGACTGTAAGAGCGGAACAAAAACAAACCTTTAGTAATTTAAAACAAAACTAGCAATGCAGCTTGCCTTAGACAGGATGTTTAAGGGATGATAATATCTTTCCTTTTACGTAACCAGTTTCGTACCATATAATCTTTGTTGACCAGTTAAGGTTCCTAGTAACCATAATACTAGGTGATGACTCCTTGAACTAGACCTTTTTCCCCAGAGAATAAGATGCCAGATATCTATTCTTTTTCCATCCATTAGAATTATTTTTAAGGTTGCCACGATGTCCGGGTGTGACATGGACTGTGGTACTTTGGGCCAGCTTGCCCGTACGTTTAAAATAACCATAAACTTGGATATTTTATTCTTGACTTTAACATTATAGTACTAGGAAGTTATACATTAATAAACTTCATTTCTGACTACCATGATCAAACAAGATTCTTCTAAGAAATCTAGATTGGCCCTACGGCTTTGTTCATTGCCTTATGAGGTATAATGGATAACTCGATGATTTGGGCACCCAATCTCAACTGATATTATTGCCTCAATTTCATAGGTGAGGAGAAATAGAGTTTCTCTAGTAAATGTCTTATAAGTAGTCCTATAGGCCCATAAAATCTTATTGAGCAGTTCTACCCAATCTGACTTGGCTTTTGTTATCTTATTCTTAAGTCCATTTAGCAGGACCTTGTTAGTGAGTTCAGTTTGACTATTTAGCTGGGGATGAGATACTGAAGATAATAGATGGTCAATATGAAGCCTTTGACATTGCTTTTTCATCTTGCAACTATTAAACCATGTCGTATTATCAATGATCAAGATTTTGGAAATTCCAAATCTACAAATGATTTTCTTTTATAAGAAAGAGATAACCTTGTTAATGGTGATATTTATTGAAGCTTCTACTTCCACCCATTTGGTGAAGTAATCCGCAACTACCAAAATGAATTATCTATTCTCCCTTTGGCCTTTAAGAAAAGACCTAATATGTTCATCCCCCACTAGGCGAAAGGCCATGAGGAAGATATGTTGTTATCTATGTAGAGGATTATTTAGAGACCGATGTAAACTTCTGAAATTGATCACATCTTTTCACCAAGTTAACAATATCTCTTAGAATGGTTAATCATTAGAATCTTGCCCTGATGACTTGAGTAGTAAAAGCTCTAGAACTAGTGTGCAAACTAGTTTACAATAGTGTCGAATGACAAATATTCAACTAGTTCATTCGTACTTATCGAATACATAACACCTTTCAAAATATATGAACCCATGAAACGGGCTTTCCTACGCACCTTAGTTGTGTGTTGTCCCTATTACAAAAAAAACATGGATACAATAATTGTGAATAATCTAAACATGATAATAAACAACTAGAAGAACGTTATCGCTACTTTTCATTATCAACTAGAATAAGTATATTCCTTCTTTTACTTCTCATATGCATTGTACATCCTTTTTTTTGTTTTTTTTTTTTTATCAAATGTAAGAATATATTAAGATCAAAAAGTAACCATGCCACAGAAGTAACAAAACAAAATATATACAGATAAGAGGGTAACAGATACCCAAAACCAAAATAAAACTAGGAACAAGCTTCGGGGTAAGTATCGTAAATAAACAAGCCATAAGGCGAACAAAAGCTAGACTGAGCTAGGAAGAAGATCCCAAGAGCACAATTCCAGCAGGAAGACAGCAACACGACAAGGGAGACGAAGAGCCCATCTATGCCATGAAGAGATCAAGACATATAGCCAGAAACTAAGCCGAGCCAATACAAGGCTCAATAGCTCTCCAAGCCAAGCAGGACAAAGGAACAGAGGCACAAGCCCAAGGACAACAACTCATCCGTGCATAATAAGAAGCCATGCAGACATAGCTCAGCCATGCAGAGAAAACACCAGCCATTCATGCAGAGACACAACACCATTGTAAACTATGATGCATTGTACATCCTTATTATTTCGTTAAGTGTATTATTCTTGCTCATATGCCCAAACATCTTTATAGGAGTTGTGGGGCCGAAGTTTAATCATCGGTCGGGGTTAATTACTTCACTTTAACCCGGTCATCCACCTTGGATACATTTAGCCATAGCTAATCACAACATTCAAATTCGACCATCCGTCTCAGATGCCATTGACAAAAACTAATCACAAAATCAAACCCATCATCTTTTACGAATACTATTAGCCTAAGTTAGTCATCATAATCAATTCGGCCATCCATCTAGGATGCCATTAACCAAAGCTAAATGTCATATTCGAACCCGGCCATCCCTAATGCCATTAGTTAAAGCTAAACGTAATATTCAACCCAACCATCCCTATAGGATGCAATTTGCTGAGACTAATCGTCAACGCAACCTGGATATCCATCTAGGATGTTATTGGTCGAATTTAATCATCAATTCATCCCGTCCATCCCCTTAGAATGTCATTAGCCAAAACTAATCATCAAACACAACCCGATCATCCATCTCGGATGCCATTAGCCAAAGCTAATCATCAATCATAACTCGATCATCCATTTAGGATGCCATTAACCGAGCTAATAATTGAACTCAACCTGGTCATCCATCTCGGATGCCATTAGTTAAAGCTAATCATTAAACACAACCCGATCATCCATTTTGCATGCCATTAGCTGCAACTAATCATCAACTTAATCAACATTTCATAATTGGTTTAACATTCATCAACAAGTTAATTTCATCAATAACTCAAACTACATTTCATAATCGGTCCACCATTCATCAACAACTCAATTAACATTTCATAACCGGTTTAATATTCGTCAACAACTCGAACAACATTTCATAATCGGTCTACCATTTATCAAAAACTCAAACTACATTTCATAATTGGTCCACCATTCATCAACAACTCAATTAACATTTCATAATTGGTTAAATATTCGTCAAAAACTCAATATCATTAACAACTCAATAAGCATTTCATAGTTGTTTAAACATTCATCACAACGTAATAATATATCATCCTCAAATAAGTTATTTCAAAACATTCACATTATACAAGAAAAAGGTGGAAACCACCTACCTGTTCCTTTTGTGGGGTGTCATTGCCTAGTCGTAGGTCCAATCTCGGTCACATCACCTAAACACATCAATGATCACAAATCAGCACATTTACAATCGGTAATCACATAAGTCATCACCATACATATTTCAAGACTACCCATATTCACAATCATGTGTTCCACATATTACACAAGCGTACAATGAAATCATTACAAGCATTTAAGTCAATTCTGTTATGGAGGTTTGCTGCAGAACATCGACAGCGAAAGCTGGTTCGCTGGTGGTATAAAATTTAGCAACGAAAACTGATTCCCTGCTGACACAGGATTCGATAGCGAAAACTGATTCGCTGGTGGCATATAATTCAACAGCGAAATTTAATTCGCTGGTGCCACTTAAATCGGCAGTGAAAATTGATTCGCTGGTGACATAGAAATCAACAACGTACTTAGTCTACTGCTTATTTAGAAATTGTTGATGAACACTGAGTCGCTGTCAACCCTAAAATCGTCAACGTAACACATTTCTACGGCTGATGCTGGAATCGTTAGTGCACATAGCCTATTACTGTCTCAAGAATCGTCAACAAAAACTGAGTCGCTGCCGACCTAGAAATCATCAACGAAACCCATGTCTATGGCTGATGCTAAGGTTGTTAAACTCGCGAGTTGACTCGTAAAATCAAATGATTTTTCGAGTCAATCTATGCTTAGTGTGCAAAATCGCTCTAGTAAAAAATTGATAAAATCGAATTAAAATTGGTAAAATCGCAATTTTAGAATCGGTTTTATGATTTCAAAAAAAAAATAAAAATATATTGGTATACTGCAGTATTCTAGCCCTCCACATCAACATTAGTCAATAGTTACACACCACATATAACATGTAACACCCCATACTTTCATATGCATTTATAGTTATTTTCCTATGATTTGGTACGTAAAAATACAAGTAATGTTTTTTTATATACAGTTCTCATACAAAAATCTACCAAAATTTCCACCAAAATTTTGGCATAGTCTCCCCTATACCAGGAGGTCCCAAGTTATCGACATATACCCTGTTTACACTTCTAATATCTCACATCTCATAACTCAATTACGACCTAATCGTCCTAGGTCTCAATCCCATAAACATCATCATCATCACAACTATAATATTTATAACATACATTGAACAACAAATATCGTTAGAGAGGAATAAATGAGATAAACACGCATACATGGAGCATGATTATATGAATTTCAGAGTTAAGTTCATCTATTCAAGTTTAAACATCAATTATATAAATTAAGTTATATATATGTTTTAATATTTCAAAATACAAGGATATACTCTCTAGAACTAGATAACAAAAAGTGAACAAAAACTAAGATCTACTCCTGTTATGCATGCGATAGTCCTGAAACAAAATATATATTATTGAAACATGAATATCATAATAAGTATAGTAACATAAATATCCAACAATTTAAAAAGGCAAACATGTATTCATATTCTATTCACTTCTCCATTTTTGTTTCCATTGGAACTCTTTCTCATTCAACTACTAAAACAATTTCATGTTCCATTTTCAACTTCCATTCAAGATTCTATAAGATCAGCCACAATTATTTCTGCCTAACTCATTGCCATTACCAATTTCACTAGTATCCTCTAAACCCTTTTATAAAACATATACATTAATCCTCTAAACCCTAGGGGTAATTTTATCATTTGTACATAAACCCCTAACCTTTTGTTATTTGAACATTGACCCATCTTGGTCTTACGTATTTATTTTGTCCCAACATTTTTCTTTCTAACAATTTAGCATTATATTCAACCTTTCATTTCATTAATTTCTCTATTTTTATCTTGATTTAGGTTTCTTTAATTTAATTTAACCCATTTTACTATCGGTTAAATTTCTCATATTTTAATAACCTAGAAAAATTATAATCGAGGGTTTACACAACATTTATCGTAATCTCATTCTCTCAGTCTCGGGCTCTTTCAACAATTAACCAGCCATCGTGAGATTGACGACTTCCTCTTCATCAACAACACTCTCCTTTTTTGTCCCATCATTAACGGCTTTTCTAAGTAATGCAAGTTGTCAAGTTTTACTCATCTGAAGTAATCAACATCATATTCACCTGCTTCTGCTTCTTAATTGAAACAGGAAATAAGGGAACTGCGAGCTTTGGGTATGGAGAGCAACATTATTGGTTACACCTCGAGTACTGCTAAAGCTCTTAATCAATAACAAACTCTCAAGGAAACAGGTCCAAATGGCTAGTTTCAAAAGCCTATGACTTTTGAGATAATAACTCCATTTCTTTCTAACCTCACAAACAATAACTGATCTAGATTATCATGAAAAGAGATCTGCCAGTCGATCCATGAGCTTTATGCATTTACTTTTTTTGTTGTTATCTAAGCTTTTATGCATCATAGTTGTTTTTATCTATGGAATAATTCAACATTCTACTTAGTTTGTCCTCATCAAAATTTATTAGTTATTTTATGTCTTTTCCATAGGAAAGAAAAATTATCATAAATGCTTGAAGAAAAAATAGGTTTTGTTGTTGCAATGTCAAAAAGTTTACATTCTGTGTATAATAAGGACTCAGAGACCATATTCCACAATCTTGGTTTAGGCCTTTTGGAAACTTGTTGATGATTTTTTTAGGAAAAGGTGGAGATCTAATAAAAGTTAAATTCTGGTTGAAGTTTGAGAACAACAAGACACTTAAATATGTGGAATGTAAATTATGAGAGAATAAAGAGTGTAAAAATAGAGAAGCAATGTAATTTTTTCTATTTCAAATCATCAAGCAAAACTTAAATCTGCAGAAGATTTAATTGTTAGTTAATGAAAATTTATGGACATGAGTAATTGTATTGTATTTTTAAGTTATTTAAACCATGTATTTATTTTTATTTGAACTATATATTTTTAAGTGCTTGAACTATTTATGAATTTTTATTTGAATAATTTATTTTAAGGTGTTTGAATTATATATGGGAAAAAAATTTGCTTATGATTTTGCGATCCGAGTTTATATTACATTTTTCGTGTTATGTCAAAAATGTGTTTTTGACAACCTTAGCTGACACTGAAATCATCAGTGCACATGTCCTATTGTCAATACAGAAATCATTGATGAAGATTGAGTCGCTGTCGACTCAGAAATGGTTAATGCAATATGTGTCGCTACCGATTCAGAAATCGACAGCGACAATCAAGTCATTTCTGTTTTAATCTTTCCATCATTTAAGCGTAAGGTTTACACTAGAATTTCCCCTTATCTTATAACACTCCCAAACTGAATTGAACATAAACTGTAATCAATTGCATTCAAAGTTTTATCACAAGACCATCAACAGTGCATAGCCAATTCACGACATACATATCCTTATTCTTGGCCGAAGCATTTTTGCCTCTTTCTTTCAATCTTTTAAATGCATTTCATCAAGTCTAACACAATAATATTCCCAACAATGTGTAATGGCCATATATATAACCATTTAATTATTAAATGAACAAGCTCATCATTTACACACACAAATTCAAGGTGTTAACATGGTGTGGTTTTAGTTTCAGTTTTCACATGCTTCTAAGATTCAAATGACTATACAAGTACATACACCTTTCTAACACAAGTTTTTCTATCATATATGCAAGAATCAAGACAATAACGCCATCATGCATTTTGTTTTAGTTCAAGTATGTCCTTAAGAGTTCAACAAGGTCATAATTTTTGCATTATTTATCTCATTTCACTTTTCATTCAAGTTCATCAATCATTCATGGGCAGTCAAGACATTAACATCAATACAAATTCTGCCTTAGTTCACCAATTTGGTTGGCCCTCTTCATAGGTTTACACACTGAAAATCACTCATACTCACTCAGATTTCTTTTGTAAGGGTTTGCACACGAGTTTTTATATTCAACATTCTACCTAGATCTTCCATTTAATTATTTTTGAAACTATGAGTGCATGAACACTAATCCTACTATATTGGGGGTTTCATCCCCTCCTTGTTCTGAAATTGTGAGGTAGCAACTAGCCAAGAAAAAATACTTCTCTTACCTCACATTTTCAGCAACTTTAGAGTAGGTTTTGGTTGTATGGTTCTTTCCTTAATCTTTGTTTTCTCCTCTTCTTCTTCTGCTGTACAACGGGTCTATTACACTCCCTCTCCTCTCATGGTTTTAATCATCAACCTATCTCTCAAGCATTCTTTTTCTTAAACACTCGAGGCAGGGGACATGCAGCTGGTGTAGGGGGTCTTCTTCTTGGAGAGGGTGGTTGTTGTTGCAGTCAAAGCTGCTAGCCAGTTATGGGGAAGGCGTCTAGACTCCTTCTTCTTCCATGGATTCAACCACCACTATTATCTTAGTCTCCTTTCTTCTCCAACGTTCAAAGATGGTGCATGCAGCTAAGTTGTAGGGTTTTGCTTTGGGAAAGAGGGAGATTGTTGTTGGCCGCCCATTTAGGGAAGAGGAAGGGTTGCCCTCTCTCTCTCTCTCGTTGTATTTATACCCCCTCTTAAATGAGAGGGGTGGTGTTTAAGTGCTGGATATCTTTGGTTCATATCTCTCTTTTGAGTTATCCTACATTGGTTTCTATTCCAATTCTCCCTTAGGATAGGCCGACCCTTTTCCTTCAGGATTTTCTCTAAGGCTAGCCGATTTATATCCTTCAATTCTTTCTAATATTGGTCAGCCGAAGACTAATTTTTTTTCAGGTTTTACAAAATACATGGATTTGTCAGCATACATAGCCAGCGTTGACTCAAAAATCAACAACAAAAATTGTGCTGCTACCAACTCAAAAATCGGTAACGAAAATTGTGTCGCTGTCAACTTAGAAATCGGCAACGAAAATTGAATTGATGCCAATTCAAAAATTGGCAATGAAAATTATGTCACTGCCGATTTAGAAATCAGCGGTGGAGTCATTTCTAGCTTTTCCTTTTTTTAGGGTGTTTACATAGAATACGATGAATTGAAACTTCTTTTCCTTTTTCTTTCTTAGAGAGCTGAATTTGGACTTTCTGTAAGTACCTCACCAAAGTGGGGTCTCTAGTCTCAAATTCCCCTAGAAATTATCCCACTACCAGTTGGGAGTCACTATGAACATGGAGAGGGAAAGCCTTCAAGGCTTCTACTAGGCCCAAACCTGCTAGGAGAGCTTCATAGTCTGATACATTGTTGGTGGATGAAAATTCAAAATGAATCATATATTTAAAAACTTGTCAATACTTATAAGCACCACCCCAACATCACTTTGTTTAGAATTAGAAGATCCATCAACATATAATTTTCAAGGTGGGATCAATTGTATGGATTCTAAGGGGATCAGCTGCTCAGCTATTAGCATAGGTTTGATGTGGACATTATTCTTAAAATAATATTTAGCTATGAAATCTGCTAAGGCTTTCCCCTTAATAGATGTTAATGGCTGGTATATAAGTCTATATTCTCTTAACTCAATCACCCACCTTACTAGCCATTCAGAATGTCTGGCTTGTGAAGAATCTATCATAGAGGCTAATTTGTCAATACTATGACTTGACAAGCTTAGAAGTATGGTTTTAGTTTCCTAAAGGCACTCACTAGAGCTAGGTTTATTTTTTCCACTTTCAAATATCTTATCTTAGCATCTTTGAGAGTTTGTCTAGAATAGAAGACTAGGCATTATACACCCTCTTCTTCTCTACCTGATCAAAAACCCCAAGGTAGAGGGACAAACTCTCACGTTCTCATGGTTATGACAAGATCTTGAGAGAGGAAAGATATGGCTTGCACTTTTCAAAAGCTTTTTGATATTCTGGTGTCCACTCAAAGTTAGTGATATTCTTCAAAATCTTAAAGAATGGCAGGCTACGTTCCCCTAGCCTATATATAAATTTGTTGAGGGTGGCTAGTCTTTCAGTGAGACATTGGACCTTCTTAACTTTCAAAAGGGGAGTCATACCTAATATCGCTCGAATCTTTTCAAGGTTGGGTTTTATGCTCTTACTACTCACTCAGAAACCTAAAACTTTTCCTTTTTTGATAGCAAACACACATCTAGAAGGGTTAAGCTTCATCTAACATCTGTCTAAAATAGAAAAAACCTTTTCCAGGTCATTGAGATGCTATTTGGTCATGAGAACATCTTTATGTTGGCAGACCCCAGTTACCTTGATTGTTGTCTATGACTATCCAGATTGTGAGGGTTACATTTCATCTACCATTTGGATGCAAGTATTGCGATGTTATTTTGCAATTATATGCATTTATATTGTGTAATTGTAACTTTAAAAAATATAATTAAACTGACATAATTTAATGTTAGGTGGTGTGATGGTAGAGTATTTGAAAATAATCCAATACATGTGTTGGTATTTTATCGAAGCGAGCTAGACAGACAACATGCTATCCAAATATTTTATTAATCATTTGTTTAATAAAAATCATTACACTTCACTAGATTATTTTTGTTTAATATTTTTAAAACTTATTTTCTACCTGTCATGTCAACGCCTTACTCAGATGACAAATTAGTATTTGCTCCAGCAGTTTGAACTAGCGGAATGGACATATGGACACTAGTGGTCCCAGTGATATTTTTTTAGATGGCCGATCTACATTACCCAGACTGGGTAATGTGACAATTCAGTTATAGACAACACATTCTAGTCGACATCGACACGAGTGATGCATTACACGCCATAACCCGTCGGGGTAAAAATTATGATTACGACTGGTTAAGCCAACATGAAGCTTATGAAATATTTACAGAGATGCATCCCGTGATTACAAATATTTACAGAGATGCGACCTAGTATCACATATTAGGTTATTACTCCACATCCTGAGCAGGTTCCACCACCTAAATACATGCAATATGAACAACATGCACAACGAATTTAAAATCTCGTAAGTAATCAAATCTTTTCTTAATTATGAAATGTTAAATGTTGAGTTCTTTGTATTGATATTTTAATTTAACTTTAATGTTTTATTAATATTAAGTTGGTTTCATGTTATGGAAGGGTCGAGAGGTTGCATCTTATTTTCATAATACTGATGAAGAAGACAAAGTTCACATTGTTGCGTCCCAATGGTTAAATTATTATTGTACTAGACTTGATAGCTTTGGAGAGTGGTTAACTTATAATGATTTCGTGACATATGACAAGGCCATTTAGGTAGGTGTAAGAGCCGGATCCAGTCGTGCTACTGATGAGTTTGGATCATCTAGTAGACGACGTAGACGTAGATAAATAAATGCTTTATATTTCTATATTTTGGGATTCCTTAAATATTAGATAGGATGACTTATTTTTTATTCATTTAAATTGTAGATATGCTTTTTTTTGGTATTCCTGGGGATGCTTATGGTTATGAAATATGAAAATTTGTTGAGTTTAGTTAGAATATGTTGATTAAGGTTATTGTGGTTTTTTAATGTCTTTTAAGCGAGATGAATTTTGTGTATAGTTCATATATAGGAGAAACTCTGTCCAAATTTTGTTAAAACTAGCTTACGTGATCTACGCTCCATCGCGAGTCAAAATTTTTATTTTTCATAAAAAAATATATATGCAGGTTTTTTTCAATGCATTTTTGTAGTTCAAAAAATATAATAAATCAAAAAGTTTATGCACACATATAATCAAATAAACTAAGAGTTATGTGCACTAATAAATAAATAAATAATCATTAATGACACCTATAAAAACAAAAATTGAAAAACTAAGAGACAAATATAGACCAACATATTTAATCTTAAAAAATAGGACATTAAATTGATTGAATAAAATAAAATAATAATAATAATAATAATAATATGTAAGGCTACACGTATTAAAAATGTCGTTTGAAAATAATTTTTTTTTTCAAAAACATAGTTTATCCATATAAAAGACAAAATCAAAATCATAGATGAACTAGAAAAACTTCTCCAAAAATTAAGCACATAACAAAAAAATCAATATTATTTAAAAGAGGCCCTTTGAACAAAATAAAAGAGAGGAGGTTTTGTTTATTTTTTCAGTTTTTAGTTTTTTAACCAATCACGCCACTTTATCTCTTTACAATTTCATTATTTAAAATTATATTTTCATGGTAACCATGTCAAATCCAAGCGTCTTGGGTCAGACAACTATGCTAGACCCAAGCACCATGAGTCTGGCAACCATGCTAGCAACAGACGACCCATCGCCTACCGAGGTAGACGACACGTCACCTGTTTTGCCCAGATTTCGGTCACTGTGGCGACCAGAAAATCAGGGCCATTGTTCTTTTGACCCAAAAACATGTTTTGCAACCTGGTTTTGACCCAAAACACCCTAGAAACCATGACAAACTCATTCATGACCTTAAAAAACTCAAAAAAACCGCCCTAAAAACTGAACTCAACTCGAAATCAAAAATCAACTCGAGCTCACATCTGTTTTTTCACGAACTTTTAAGATACGAAAACACATAATATGAACTCCCCAAATTAAATGAATAATTTGTCACAAAAATCTTTTATTTTGGTGGCCTAAATCGGTGCCAACGGTAAGTTTCTCTCTCTGTCACCAGAATTCGACGATCCCTCTCTCTCCTCTCCTCTCTCAACTAGGAACAAAAAAATAACAAACATAAACCTCTATACCAAAATGGAATTGGAACAATCTCAAGGGACCGCAATTGTATAATTTGCGTAATTGTTTAAGTTGGAGGACCAAAGTGAATTTTTTTAAACTTATGGTACGTCACCTATGTTTGCTACGTTTTTTGTTTTTGTCCCCCCTCTTTCAATCCCATACTTTCATAAGAATTTTAAATCAATTGCTCCTTAAATAGGACTTGATCGCCCATAAACAAAGTTTGAGGATCAAACTGAAAAAAAACAAAATTTTACACAGTGATAAATGTACAGTGAAAATCCCATACGTTTTAGTAAATAAGTAATTATAAAATTTTTCACTCTCTAAAATTATAAAGTAAATTAAATTTCAGATTAACAGAAACTATAATTTTATGAACATTTTCAGGTTCAAAATATAAATAATTTCCAAAACTAAATGGTAGCTAAAACAATCGGATTGTTTTGGCTACTTTCCAATCATTTTTCTGAAATGTCTAACCGTTTCTCAAAATGGTCTGTTAATAAATATCGTGGTTCATAACAATAACTTTTAAATAAATATTATAGTTCTGAAACACAATATTATTAAAATATCATATTTATAAACTGTAATATCTTCGAAGTATACTATTTTACCAAAAAAATTTCACTCATTTTTTTTTTGATATTTACACAATTCATCTGTTTAGAAACAACCATAAATCAAAACTACATTATTTTAACATTATTTTTCCTACGTAGCTTATTTGTCCAAAACTTTTTTTGTTTACATTTATGCATGTTAGATACATTCTGCCAATTTGCTACATCCGTCCAGTACGTGTGTCCTCATATAAAATCATGAACGAAATCCCAACTAACAGCATGAACAACATCTAAATTTTAAAAACAAAAAACAAATTTACAAAAAATCCAGGGTTAGGGTTTAGAAAAAATGAAACCCAATTGCTGCCATATATCATTAGCATTCATGCTAAAATTCCTCAATTTCCTTCAAGCATTTATAGAAATTTCAATAATTCTCTACTCGATATGTATGCTTGATTAATGGAATCACAACTTCCCCATATTTCCACTGTCTGCTCCTTCTCCAAATTGCTGCGAGCCAAAACACACAATAGCGGGAACATAAATTTAAACTAAAGGCTCAGTAATGAAACACCATCGTTTCATTATTCTCAATTATATGCACCGTTTGAATAAATAGGGATTACACTACCAGGATTAGCCTTGTGTTTCAATTTTGTTATCGTTACTGTTACAAGAAGTCTCGTATGACTCTTGTAATAGATTCTAGAATTCACACTCCTATAATTATGGCACTGCATGTAATAAGAAAAGGTGTGAAAAATATACAATGCAATTATCATGTTTCTCTTATGCTCTTTCTCTTTATCTCTCCTTTCCCTCAGCCTTCTCCATTCCTCTATTCCTCTCCATATTCTTATGTTACGTGTAAAGGCCCCTGTAGCCTTAGCTCATTAGTTGGATTCCTTGCTGATTGGTTCTCTCAAAATTTACCTTGCAACAAGTGGTATCAAAGCCTCTGATCTTCAAACTTCAATCATGCCACCAGAGACGAGGTCCCAAGATCTTAAGAAGTTGGAAGATTCCTTCGAAGTTGCCAAAAAGGAGCAATCAGCATGACATGCACAAGTTTTAACACAGCTAGAAACTTATGGACAACTACTACATGCTACCAAGGCGACTCATGATAATAAGATCGAAGAGCTTAAGAAACTCACTAGTGGAATAGCTTACCAACAGTCTACGCTCCTATAGAGGATGCAGACGAGTACTCTGGAGTGTAGTCCCATGAAGGATCACCAGGACCTTTCCCATGGTGGTTCTACTTCGAATATGGGCTATTCTGGCGAAGAAGGGCAACACTCCTACAGGGTACATAAACCTCGAAGATATTTCCCTTGTTTTGATGTGGAAGATGTTCACAAATGGTTGTATAAGTGCAATCAATATTTTGACATGAAAGAAATTAAAGAAATAGAGAAGGTGAAGTTGGCTTCCTTTTATCTAGACGGGATGGCTCTATACTGGCATCAAAACTTCACAAGGAGCACCAGAGGTAGAGTGGCTACCTGGGAAGAGTATACTGAAGCTTTGTGTGGACGATTTAGTGGCCAACAAGATCATCTTAAAGAGCTGATGGAACTGAGGCAGACTGGCAGCTTGGAAGCATATATTCAAGATTTTGATGTGCTGTGGAATAAGGCTAATATCAGTGAGAGACAGGCCATGTTATTTTTTATCGGAGGACTAGAAATAGAAATCAAAAACCCTATTAAAATGTTCGATCCTAAAGCCCTCAGACAAGTTTACAATCTTGTCAGATTGCAAGATAATACCCTGTCTTATAGAAGGTCATAACCACAATCACATCAAACACTCCCCAATGCATACCTCCCTCGGTTCCCTTCAAACAAAACACTCCCATGCCATATTCAAGACAAACAGTAACCCCAAATATTATCACCTTCAGACAACTACAACAAGGCATATTACCCACCCCTACGCTAAAACCAACTAGAACTATCCGGCCTCGAGACCTAGAAGAAAGAAGGGCCAAGGGACTATGTTTCTGGTGTGAGGAGCGATTTGTGCCAGGTCACCGATGCAAAAATAAATGTCTGTACTCTCTATGTATACTCGAAGATGATGAGGATATTGTGGAAGTAGAAGGCGAAGCAGATATTGTGAAGCATGACCTACTTACCCCCCCATATTTCTCTCAATGCTCTGGAGGGTACGATGGGTTGCCACACATTAAAAGCAGCAGGGAAGGTTGACAAGCACCCTCTATACATCCTGATCGATTCTGGCAGCACACACAACTTCCTCAATAGTGTGTTTGCCAATAAATTACAATGTCTAGCCCACCCCATTCGAACCTTGGTGGTTAAAACAACAAATGAGGGTACTATGCACTGCTCAGCAATGTGCAGGAATTTTAGTTGGCGAATGCAGGGAGTACAATTTGTTGCAGACGTATTCATTGTCGATTTAATCAACTATGACATAGTGTTGGACATACAATGGCTAGCAACGCTAGGTAATGTTATGTTTAACTACAAGGATCTATGGATGTCCTTCAAATGGCAAGGTCAAGATGTAATCCTTAAAGGCACCGACTGCACCAAGGTACAAACCATTGAACTAGCACAACTTAACAACCTAATGGTTAACTTGACTCAACTGTCGGGTATGAGTCTTTGTTGTTTCACAACTAGTGAAGATACACATAAGGATGCAAGGCCTATGTCCCAATCACCCAAAAGCAATAAGAAGGAAAGAGTGGCTTTGGAAGAATTACTTAATCATTACAAGGAAATATTCAAGGAAGCTGAAGGATTGCCTCCCATCAGGGCCCATGATCACACTATTCCTATGAAAGAAGGTGCTCAAGCAATCAACCTGAGACCATACAGATATTCTGGAGTGTAGAAGGACATATTGGAAAAGATGGTGGAGGAAATGCTCGAGTCTAGGATCATTCAACAAAGCAGCAGCCCGTTTGCTTCTCTTATTGTCTTGGTTAAGAAAAAAGATGGATCCTGGAAACTCTGTGTTAATTACAAAGCTCTCAATCATCTAACCATAAAGGACAAGTTTCTCATACCTCTAGTAGAGGAATTATTAGAAGAGTTGGTGGGTGCCATAATATTAAAGGTGGATTTACGATCTGGTTATCACCAGATTAGAATGACCCCCAATGATGTGTTCAAAACAGCATTCCAAACCCACAACGGCCATTATGAATTCTTGGTGATGCCATTTGGGCTAATCAACGCACCTGCTACCTTTTAGAGCTTGATGAATGAAGAATTCCACAGGCATCTAAGGAAGTTTGTGTTAGTATTTTTTGACGACATTTTGATATATAGTCAGACAATGACTGAGCACCTAGAACACCTGCAAACTGTATTTGAATTGTTGAAAGGGCACCAGTTAGTAGCAAAATACAACAAATATGTATTTGGTATTCCTTAGGTGGAGTACTTAGGGCATGTTATTTCCAAGGAGGGAGTAGCTACCGACCCTAAGAAAATTCAAGCCATCACCGACTAGCCTGAACCCCAAAATGTTAGGTAGCTACAAGGATTTTTGGGTCTTATAGGCTACTACAGGAAATTTGTCAAAAACTATGGAGCCATTAGCAAGCCACTCACTCAACTACTAAAAAAGGATGCATTTGCCTGGAAGGAAGACGCCACCAGAGCCTTCAGAAACTTAAAACAGGCAATGACTCAACCGTCGGTTCTCTCCTTGCCTGACCTTAACAAATCTTTTATGGTGGAAACAGACGCCTCAGGATCGGGTATAGGGGTTGTATTCATGCAAGAGGGGCACCCTATCTCATTCATCAGCAAATCATTGGGACCACAACAGCAAGCATTATCAACTTATGAAAGGGAAATGTTAGCCATTCTACATACGGTCACCAAGTAGAGACATTACCCATGGGAAAGACACTTCACAATCAGAACAGATCATATGAGTCTCAAGTATTTCTTGGCACAAAAGGTTTCTTTCTCATCCCAACACATCTGGTTAGCCCAACCTTTAGGCTTTGATTATGACATTGAATATAGGAAGGGAAAGGAAAATATTGTTGCTGATGCTCTATCTACATGTACCAATAGGGAGTTGTTCACCCTTACATTGTCCACCATTTTGACCATTTTGTTAGATGAGGTGAAGACATCCTAGGCTACAGACACTGTTTTGTTAAAGATCATCAGCAACCTAAACACAGATCCTAGTTTACATCCGCAGTATGCATGGTTAAATGAACATCTGTAACGAAAAAAAACTGGTGATTGGCAATGATTCTAATTTACAGGGTAAACTAATCTCCATCTACCACGACTCTGCCATAGGGGTACACTCTGGTGTCACTGTCATCGCCAAATGGTTAGGGTCACTGTTCTATTGAAGAAAACAACAAAAACATGTGAGGGTATATGTGCCAGAATGTCACACCTTTCAGAAAAATAAAAGCGAGAACGTCAAAACACCCAGCCTACTTCAACCTCTCCCCATACCCCAAGCACCCTTTGTGGACATCAGTATGGACTTTGTTGAAGGCTTACCCAACTCCAAGGGAAAGAACATCATTTTGGTTGTAGTGGATAGATTCAATAAGTATGCCCATTTCATAGCATTGTCCCATCCTCATACAGCTGTATCGGTGGCAGTTGCCTTCATACATAACATCTACAAACCACATGGCTTACCTGCATCAATAGTAAGTGATAGAGACCCGGTGATTTTAAGCAGATTTTGGAAGGATTTATTCACCTACTAAGGCGTTCAACTATTGCACTCAACAGCCTATCATCCACAAATAGACGGGCAGACAAAAGTGGTGAATAGGTGTTTAGAATAATATTTGAGGTGCATGACAAACGAGACACCCGATCAATGGTACCATTGGCTACCCTTAGCCGAATGGTGGTATAATACCAGCTATCATTCGTCCATCAAATCTACACCCTTTGAAGTTCTATACGGTCAGAATCCTCCAGTCCACATTCCTTACCTACTTAAGGATTCTAACATAGAAGCTGTTGACAGAAAATTAACAAAAAGAGAAGACATGCTTAAGACCATCAAAGGCAATCTCAATGTGGCTCAACATCGCATGGTCCAACTAGCAAACAAGAAGCGCAGTGAGTGCATCTTCAAGGTGGGTGACTGGGTATACTTAAAATTACAGCCTTACAAGAAACAAACGGTGAGTAAGAAAGGTTCACATAAGTTATCCGCCAAGTACTATGGTCATACCAAGTAATTGAGCGCATAGGGACAGTCGCTTACAAACTGAGCCTTCCCAGTTCAAGCACCATACACCAAGTATTTAATGTCTCTCAATTAAAGCAACATGCAGGAAACAAGATAGTGTACGACAGCATACCTGCCCAAAATCCAGACCCGGAGTTGCAGCCTCACACCATTCTTGACAGGAGGATGGTCAAGCATAAAAATCAGGCAGTAACACAAGTTTTAGTTCACTGGAAGACCTTATCATCAAACGAAGCTACATGGGAATTTGCAGATGACCTTCTTATGAGGTACCCACAGTTCTTCCTTAAGGACAAGGAAATTTTTAAAGGGGAAGGCATTGTTGCGAGCCAAAACACACAGTAGCGGGAACATAAATTTAAACTAAAGGCTCAGTAATGAAACGCCATCGTTTCATTATTTTTATTATACGTACCGTTTAAATAAATAGGGATTACACTGCCAGCATCAGCCTTGTGTTTCAATTATGTTATCGTTACTATTACAAGAAGTCTTGTGTGACTTTTGTAACAGATTCTAGAATTCACACTCCTATAATTATGACACTGCATGTAACAAGAGAGGGTGTGAAAAATATACAATGCAATTATCGTGCTTCTCTTCTGCTCTTTCTCTTTATCTCTCCTTTCTCTCAGCCTTCTCCATTTCTCTATTCCTCTCCATATTCTTATGTTACGTGTAAAGGCCCCTGTAGCCTTAGCTCATCAGTTGGATTCCTTGCTGATTGGTTCTCTCAAAATTTACCTTGCAACATAGATTCTTCCTTTTTCTTCTGGTCTTTCGCTTTTGCCAAGTTCAGAATCTCATTTGATTCGCGATATTATCTTCTCTGATGTGGTTCCACGGATGGAAAACGGGCTCGACTTCGACTTGAAATCTTTCGAGCTACCTGCTTTGTGGTAATTCAGATTTTCTTTTACTTTTTAATCTTACGAGTAATTGCTTTGGATCTTAATAATTTGATCGTGTATTGTTTAATTGATTTGGCTAAGGGTTTTAAATTTTGTAATGTAGTGAATGTTTGTAATGTGGTGGAGTATTTTTTTAAAACTATATTTAGCATATTTTATTTTTTTATTTTTGATATCAATACATTAAAAAAATACTAAAAAAAAATAATTTTATAAATTTTCAAGACAAACAAGCATTTAAAAATAAAAGTTACCAATCTTCCCAACAAGGTGCGTGCTGATGCAATTAATATAAAAAGAAGGATGTTTAATGCTTTACTATTTATTTTGTCGGGTTTTCTTTTTACTATTTTATTTGATAGGTGCATTTAATAAATAATAACCTTGAATTTTGCTTGGATTGATCTCTGCTATAGTTTTATTTGGCCTTGCTTTAACTGAGTTTTGTGAGTGTGAATCATGAGGGATTCTTTTAGATTCAGATTCTGTGGAACGGCCCACATGATCTTTGCATCAATTCTGCCAAATTGTGAGTGTTTTTGTGGTTGTTGTGGCTAAACGTGTGGCATTAGAGGGACCTGTACACAGTATGGGTATTAATTCTCCGGGTTCCTGTTTTTTTTTTGCAGGTTCATCTACGTACTATTTTATGGGAGTGGGCATTATACCTTGTTGTGTTACCTTCATTGGTTGTATTGCAGCTGAATCTATTAATGGCTGCTGCCTTTGCTTTTTATCCGACATATATACCGCATCGCGTTTAACATTTAATTTGTTGTCCGCAGTTGCTTAACCTTGTTTACTTTAACCTAATAAATTTCAGTACACAATACTCAAAATTGTACTCATTCTGCTAGAAGCAGCTTTGGTTGCATTTATTGCAATCGATCATCGTTGGGAAAATGTGATTTATTTTTCTTTTAATAAAGCTGTTGGTTTGGAAGTTTCCTTCCTGTACATGTAAGTACTTGAAACTCCTTCTGGTTACTCTTTTACAGGATCTTCCTTTTGATCCAACTGGAGAACTGCAGAGCCTTCGGGCTTTCATTCAAGAAAAGGTTGATGTGTGTAAATGGGTTGGCATCACAGTGCTTGTAATTCAGGTATTTAACACTGTGATTTAAAAATGAACTTTCTTCACATCTTTGAAAACCAGTTAGTTCGACAATCATGATCTAGAAGTTAGGTTTTGCGAATTAAAGGTGCAAGCCCCCCTATATTATATTTTTAGTCAGAAACTTTCAATTTTTGTGCTTTCAAAAAATTTAATCACGACTTAAAAAATTCTGATACTTTATTAGACTTCTTGTCAACGATATTGATGCAATCACTGAGGTTTCTAGGGTTTTTATGTTGCTGTACTGACAAATGATGCACGTGAAGATAATACACAATAAGGAAAAATCTTTCTTTGATCCAATCATATGCATGTAAAATGAAGGTGATAGAAACATGATTAATATCAAATGATTTTGTGAAAGCATGGTTATGAATAATGTGTTAGCATGGTCCTTTTCAATAGAATCATTAGTTTTCATATATATTTTTTTTATTTATGTCAAGAAAACAACTGTAAATATTTGTGTAATCATAGTGTAATTAACTTTCTATAATTAGGCCGAGATTATAATTAATAGTAGCAAATTTTATGGAATGTATATTAAAATTTTTTCTATTTAATGAAAGAGACTATCATGAAGGGAGTTCATTCAGCCAACTTGACATGGTATCAAAGCTACACTTTTGAATCTGCATTCCATTGTCTTGCCTTAGTTTTTCTTAGGTTTTCTTGATTGAGTTTTGGTCAGTCCTAGATACATAGGGCTCTTGGTTTTTTTGTTTTTTTGGATTTTCTTTGATTCTTGGTTGTCTTTTGGGTTTTGGATTTTCTTTGATTCCTCTTGTTTTGGTTTGTTAAGACAATGATATCAAACAATTCTGATTTGTTTAGTGTTCGATTCACTGGAAAGAATTATTTCGCCTAGGAATTTCAGTTTCACGTATTTGTCACGGGAAAAGAATTGTGGGGTCATGTGGATGGTAGTGATCCAGCCCCTACCGATTCTACAAAGTTGCTTCAATGGAAGGTCAAGGATGCTCGGGTAATGTCTTGGATTTTAGGGTCTGTTGATCTTCTTATTGTTCTTAATCTAAGGCCATATAAAATAGCAAAAACCATGTGGGAGTACCTGAAGAAGGTTACTATCAAGATAACAATGCTAGACGTTTTCAATTAGAAAATGATATCTCTAATTATTCTTAATGTAATCTTTCCATTCAAGATTATTATTTTGGTTTTCAGAATTTATGGGCAGAATATACTAATATTATTTATGCCAAAATACCAGCCGAATCTCTCTTTGTTGTTCAACAGGTTCATGAGCAAAGCAAACGCGATCAATTTTTAATGAAATTGCGATCTGAATTTGAGATTACTCGCTCAAATTTAATGAAACGAGATCCTTTGCCCTCCTTGGATGTTTGTTTTAGGGAATTACTGCGCGAAGAGTAGCATCTCCTTACACAAGGCATTTTCAAGCAGGACAATTCAGCTGTAATTGCTTTTGCGGTTTAGGGAAAAGGAAAGAGTTGGAATATGAGCAATATATAGTGCTATATATAGCTGCAAAGAATATTGACACATTGCTAACAATTGTAGAAAGAAGTTCTGCAATTATTGCAAACAGAAATGCCATATTATCAAAGAGTGCCCTACTCGTCCTCAAAACCATAGAATAAATGCTTTTCAATCTGTGGTGTTCGACAAATCATCTATGACAGCTGCATTCGATACTCTTACTCCTGAAATGGTACAACAGATGATTCTTATAGCCTTTTCAGCCTTGGGGTTACAAGGTAATAATTCCAATTCTCAATTTTAGCTTGCTAATTTTGCTGCCTTAAATCATATGACCAACTCATCTAGTATGCTTAAAAATATGCGTGAGTATCATGGTTCATCACAAATTCAGGTTGCTAATGGTGGTCATATACCCATTACTAAGGTTGGAGATATCACTCCAACTTTCAAGAATGTTTTTGTATCACCAAAGTTGTCTCCTAGTTTTATTTCGGTTAGTCAATTGGTGGATGATGTCTTGTGCAGGATGAGGTGTCGGGGAAGGTAATTGCGAAGGGGCCTAATGTTGGAAGATTATTTCTGCTGTATTTTTCCATTCCTCGTTGTCTATCTTTTGCTTGTACTGCTGTTCAAAATAAGAGTGAAGTATGGAACAAACGTTTAGGCCATCCAAATTCTGTTGTTTTATCTCGATTGTTGAATTCTGGTTTGTTAGGAAATAAAACTCAATTTTCTTCTCATGATGTTTTTTTTTTATTGTTCTATCTGTAAATTAGGCAAGAGTAAAACTTTTCCTTTTCCTTCCCATGACAGTCGTGCTACAAAATGCTTTGATATTATTCATAGTGATGTTTAGGGTCCTACACCAATTATTTCCCATGCTCATTACAAGTACTTTGTGACATTTATTGATGATTACAATCGGTTTACTTGGGTGTATTTCCTTCGTTCCAAATCTGAGGTCTCTTCTGTTTTCAAGTTATTTTTTGCCTATATTGAGACTCAATTTTCTATTGGTATTAAGGTATTAAGATATGATTCGGGTGGGGAATATATGTCACATGAATTTCAAGATTTTTTATAGCAGAAAGGTATTGTCTCGCATCGTTCCTGTCCATATAAACCACAACAAAATGAGGTTGCTGAGCGTAAGAACCATCTTTTGGATATCACTAAAACCTTATTGATTGTGTCTTTTGTACCATCTAAATTCTAGATTGAAGCCTTGTCTACTGCAGTTTATTTAATAAATCGATTGCCATCACAGGTGTTAAATTTTCATTCCTTATACTATCGTCTACATCATAAGTCTCCTAGCTATCATGACTTGCATACTTTTGATTGTGTTTGCTTTCTTCATTTGCCTTCTCATGAACGACACAAACTTTCTGCTCAGTCTACTAAATGTGTCTTTTTAGGTTATAGTATTTCTCATAAAGGTTTTGTTTGTTATGATCTAAGCTGTAGCAAATTTTGTATTTCTAGAAATGTTGTCTTCTTTGAAAATCAATATTTCTTTCCTACTCAAGTTGCATCTTCCTCTGTTACTCCTATTCTTCCTCATTTTGAGGATGTGTCATCTTTTGAGTGGTTCAAGCCTGGAATTGCGTATGAAAGATGTCGACCAACTTTGCTACTTCTTGAGACTGACCCACCACCTGATAATGCTCCTGAGATTGCTTTTGAGCCTTCTACTCATCAGTCTGCTCTTCACCGCTTTATGAGAGTATCTCATCCTCCTAATCGATATGATTTTTTTACTACTTTATCCACTATTATTGTTACATCATGTTTCTCATAAGCTGTCCAGCATGAGTGTTGGCAGAAAGCCATGCAGGAGGAACTTTAAGCTCTTTAGGATAATCATACATGGGATCTTGTTTCTTGTCCTCCAGTTGTTAAGCTCATTGGGTGTAAATGGGTGTACTTGATTTAGCTTCGCTCTGATGGAACTCTAGAATGATATAAAGCACGGTTGGTTGCTCTTGGAAATAGACAAGAGTATGGTGTGGACTATGAGGAGACTTTTGCTCCTGTAGCCAAAATGACTATAATGCGCACTGTTATTGCCATTGCTGCTTCCTAGGTTTGGCCACTTCATCAAATGGACGTAAAAAATGATTTTCTTCATAGTGATCTTAAAGAGGATATTTATATGGAACCTCCACCTGGTTTGTTCTCATCATCTACATCAGTTGTGTGTAAGTTGAGCAGTCCTTGTATGGTTTGAAACAAGCTCCCCGAGTATGGTTTGACAAGTTTCGCACTACCTTGCTTCGCTTCTCTTTTGTGCAAAGCAAATATGATTCCTCTTTATTTTTTTCAATGACATCTACTGGTTTTGTTCTCCTTCTTGTTTATGTCGATGACATTGTCATTACAGGCACCGATTCTTTATTGATTAACAACCTTCAGCACCATCTTCAGGATTGCTTTCACATGAAGGACCTTGGTTCTCTTACTTACTTCTTGGGATTGGAAGTTCATTCTTCTACTTCTAGTGTATTTGTGCATCAACATAAATATGCTCAGGACTTGATTGGTTTGGCTGGTCTTCAAGATTCTTCTCCGGTGGATACTCCTTTGGAGGTGAATGTTAAGTTTCGACCTGATGATGGGGATCTTCTGCCTAATCCAACTCTATATTGGTAATTAGTTGGTAGCTTGAATTATCTTACTATTACTCGGCCTGATATCTCTTTTTCAGTTCAGCAAATCAGTCAATTTATGCAATATCCTCGTCATTTACATTTGGTAGTTGTTCATTGCATCATTCGATATCTACTTGGCTCTTCTAGTCGTGGCCTATTCTACCCTGCTGGTTCTTCTATCCGCTTTGTTGCTTTTAGTGATGCCGATTGGGCAGGTTGTCCTGATACACGTCGCTTTGTCACAGGTTGGTGTATGTTTCTTGATGATTGCTTGATATCTTGGAAGAGTAAGAAACAAGATTGTGTTTCCAAATCTTTGACTGAGTCTGAATATAGAGTCATGTCAGCTGCTTGCTCTGAGGTTGTTTGGCTTCGTGGACTGCTTGTAGAAATTGGATTTCCCCGGACTACTCCTACTCTTCTTCATGCTGATAACACGAATGCTATTCAGATTGCTACCAATCTTGTTTTCCATGAGCGTACCAAACATATCGAAGTGGATTGTCATTCTATTCGAGAAGCCGTGGATACTCACGTTATTTCTCTTCCACATATCTCCACCGACCTTCAAATCACTGACGTGTTTACCAAATCAATGACTCGTCAACGCCATTAGTTTCTAGTTGGCAAATTGATGCTTCTTAATCACCTAGCATCAATTTGAGGGAGGGTGTTAACATGGTCCTTTTCGGTAGAATCATTAGTTTCCATATACATATTTGTTATTTATGTCAAGAAAACAACTGTAAATATTTGTGTAATCATAGTGTAATTAGCTTTCTATAATTAGGCCGGGATTATAGTTAATAGTAGCAGATTTTATGAAATGTAAATCATAATTCTTTCTATTTAATGAAAGAGACTCTCATTAAAAGAGGTCATTCAGCCAACTTGACATAATGATATTGTTGCTGAGTAATGATATATAGACATGCATTCCTCCTTATGAACTATATTGGTGATATTTATCATAAAATTATTGTCTTTGTTTGTTTTTGCACATTCAATTGCCAACAGTAATGGGTTACTTCCATCAGAACCTGAGGCTAAGCAAATATTCTTCCTTCTTTTCTTTTCCCTCAAATATATAGAAAAAAATCTAAGTATTCCTAAGAGACAAGATTGCTCCTTCCTATTTAATAGTCTTCCTAGGGCCACTAGAAAGAAGTTCATCATCTGTTTAAACTGTAAATAAATTTTTACTGAAATAAGGAAGACAAGCAAAATATTCAAATGATATCAATGGATATTTGATGCAGGATAGCTTTGAGGTCATTCTGGATCTGACTTTCAGAGGCTAGCGGCGTGAACAATAATTTTAGGGGTCTGGGTTGATCTTTAGATGGTTAATAACTTTAGGATTGATGGAGGTTGTTAATTGTTGGAATATAGGATTTGAGTTGCTAGAAATTGTAGAAACTAAGTGAGGTTTCTTGGTGTCACACCTAGAATATAGAAAACCTAGGGTTCTTAGGAATTGCATCTTTGGTAAGATGGATTCACACAGTGAAGAGCAAAATGCTGGAATTTTATCCATAAACTGATTCTCTATTGAACATTACATAACCTTTATATAAGAAAACACTAATAGTCTATTTAGAATAGGAATAAGCTAATAAACTAATTAATCTTTAGGACTAATAAACTACTAAATAGAAAATGAAACCGTGACCTAGACAATTTTCCAGTGAATCCCTTGTCTACGAAAAGACACAAGATTCGCTTATGTTGTTTTGTGCATCAATGATGAGGCGTGCAAGGACTGACTCTTGATGCGGTATTTGGCAGGCTCTCTTATAATTTTTACGGGTACTGAATTTGAGCAATTCAATGAGTGTTGTCTAGAAAATTGAGATTTATCATTGTTCTTGCGATGTTTATATTCGTAATAATCTCCGTGCTTCTTTCATTTCAATCCTAGATGTCATGTGGCATCCACACACTAGCCAGCTGAAGTAAAGGAGCTGTAAACCATGTACTAAACATTTTTTAGAACTGCTGAGAGCAACTACTCTTGAAATTATGCGTAGTTAATGGATTTTCAGGATACATACATATGAATTCTATATCAATGCAGTTACTGTAAGAATAACAATAGGTGTGTTCATTTCCCTCGTATGAAAAGATGAACAGGCTCAATGCCACAATGACCATGGTTGGGGATCGGTCTTCAGCATGCAGTCTGAAGCCTAAAAGCCAAGCGGGTGGTTTTTAATGGCTTCTAGAATTAGGTCAGACTGCTTAGGTGAATTTTGTTTCTGCTGAATTTATTGCTTCGGAGTAGTTAAATTGAGGAGCAAGAAGAAGTGACTATGTTCTGTATTGATAATTGAATTTTTCTCAGCTATTTTGTTGCATTAAGTGGAACAAAAGTGTACTAATCGCTATACATAGGAGATCCAGAGAAGGAAGGCCAACCCTAATGGTTTTGAAATCTAGAACTGGATGGCATTATTCTAGACATCTATTTGTTATAAAGGAAGATACCAACCATTTTCCACAATGCAAGCGCGTTTTCACTAGTAGTTTAATTTTACAAGGATTTTATTGTTTTCCTTGATGACGTCTAACAAGGAGCCATGGGCATGGAATTTTGATTATCTCACAACAATTGTTTTTGTTCTAATACTCTCTTTGGTACTAATTCCAGGCACTAGCTTGATGACGTCTAGCAATGATCCTGCGAGCTATAGTTTCTACTCGGAGAAATGAGTTTGATGAAGATGATTGTGAGAATGTTTTAGGTAGAAGAACAAGCGACCCACTCCTAAACCAGTCACTTGGACCAAAATCATTATGTGAAAGGTAAAGTGATTAGATATGTAAGAAGTTTTCTGACAGGGTTGTTCTTGCCTTGAAAAGCATTTGATGCTTCTAAGAGACTCATGGCGTCTGCGTGCTGCAAGAAATGTTTTGGTGGATCCAAGGGCTCAAATCTGGAAATCTCTACTGTAGATTTCCTCAATCTTCTGTTATTTGTAGCACAGCAACTTATGGATCTCATGGGTGTTATTCAAGCTTCTTTATATATATATATATATATATATATATATATAAAAAAAAACTAAAATGATGGAAACCAGCTACAGGTCACGAGATCTCTCCTTGGCTCTGTTTTTTTTTTTTTAAAGCTTAACCACTGCAGACTTATGGCCGGCAACGGTAGACTCCAGTATATTTCATAAGGTGCTGTTTATTTATGATTTTGCTTCAACTACCGATTTTTAGGTCCGTAAAATTATTACACGATAAAACTAAAACTAAAAGCCATGGAAGAAGGAACAGTCCCACACATCTCCCTATAAATTGAAACATTGTAGTTTTTTTTTTTTTCTCATCGAGCTTTATTTTTATTCAATTTCATACTTGTATATACTGGTGGTTATGATATTTTTGAGTTGATAATTTCTTCTCTTTACATATTTTTAAGAATTCCAAGTTTTGATTAAACTTTAGAATTTAATTTCTTCTCTTCACACCTAACACTAGGAGCAAGTATAAGGACTAGAAAAGCAATTCGACGACAAGGATATACAAGATAATCTTCAATGATCAAAAATGCCCAAACAAAGTTGGGTGCATGAAGAAATTCAAAGAATTCAAAAGGTTTGAGCATACCATACAAAATAACGAATAGGATGATGGCACTCCAAAACAAAAGAAGAAGACAAAAACAAGAAGTCCAAGCTTGACACTGAGGGCACAATAGGTCGTTTTGCAAAGACAACCCTTAGGTGTAGGAATCCTTTGACCAAAAAGAAGGTTTGAGGAACAAACTGCAGTGATCCTTCATCTTGAGACTCCTTGAACACCTCTTAAGCCTATAAATATCATTTTTTTTAATAGCCAAAAGTCAAACCCCACATTACGTGCCTAATAAAGCTCTTTCTAATCAAAGGCAGACAATCTAGATTGATAAGCAATGCTTTCCCATGCGAAATGTAACAACCCGACTGTTTCAAAGCCAAAATTAGTGGTGATTTTTTTTTTGTAAGTCGTCAGGTTCTCGACGCTTTTCACAATATCATTTTGCGAATTTATAAATGCATTCTATTCATTAGCAAGGCACAATCCACATAGGGTAATGTAAATCAACATCCCATAAAAAATGACAATACATATTCTTGCAATAGTATTCAACGATTTATCGTAACAAAATTCATCTCTTAGTGTAGTGCAATTTTCATGTGATTTCACAATACAATATTCTCATAAAAGATAATACCATATACTAAATTCACAACATCATGTTTATATGTTCATACATTTACATCTGTGTTCCATTACAATTATCGATACAAGTCATTTCAAAAGTGTTGAATGACAATTATTCAACTAGTACGTTCATTCTTACAAAATACATAACACCCATATCATTCGAATATATAGTTCTTTTATTTTTCCCATGCTTCTTAATACCACCCTTATTATTTTGTTTATCACCGAAGCTAATTACAATACTCAAACCCGATCATCCATCTCGGATGTCATTAATTGAGACTAACCCTCAAACTCAACCTGATCATCACTCCAAGATGCCCTTGGCTGAAGTTAGTCGTCAAACGCAGCTCGACCATCCTTCTATGATGTCATTAGCCAAAGCTAATCATCTATCACAACCCTACCATACATCTCAGATGCCATTAGCAGAGGCTAATCATCAAACACAATCTGACCATTTATCTCGGATGTCATTAGACACAACCCAACCATCCCTCTAGGATGCCATTTGCTGAAGCTAATCATCAATCACAACCCGACCATCCCTCTAGGATGCCATTAGCCGAAGCTAATCACTAATTTAGTCAAAACGTTTCATAGATGGTTTATGTAATTACTAAAACATAATAATATATTTTTCATAATGCTCATTCAAACAATTCATAATAGTTTAACATTCACTACATCATAATAGTAGATCCTTCATAATACTCATTCAATCATTCCGTAACAATTTATCATTTAGTATAACATAATGATAGATCATTCGTAATACTTAACAAATATTTCGTAATAGTTTAGCATTCATATAACACCACAATAGATCCTTCGAATTACTCTTCCAACCATTTCATAACAATTTTTCATTCAGTATATCATAACAATAGATCCTTCATAATTCTCAACAAACATTCTGTGATAGTTTAACATTCAGTATAATACAATAATAGATCCTTCATAATACTCAACAAACATTTTGTAACAGTTTAGCATTCATATAACACCACTATAGATCCTTCGAATTACTCTTACAACCATTTCGTAATAGTTTTTCATTCAGTATATCACAACAATAGATCCTTCATAATACTCAACAAACATTCTGAAATAGTTTAGCATTCAGTATAATACAATAATAGATTCTTCATAATACTCATACAAACATTCCATGGTAGCTTAATGTTCATTATAGCACAATAATAGGTCCTTCGTAATACTCATACAAGCACACATAACCATTTATCATTCATTATATCACAATAGAAGATCCTTCATAATACTCATTCAAACATTCCGTAACAGTTTAGTAATTCACTTCAGAAACTAACATTATGCTAGAAAGGGGTGTGTAACAAATCGACTTTTTCAAAGCCAAAATCAGTGGAATTTTTTTTATTAAGTTCTTGATACTTTTCACAATGACATTATACTTATTAGTAATTAGGTTCCCTTCCTTATCATGGCATCATACGAATATAGTTTTTGTAAATCAATATTGCCATAAGACGGATACTCAATATACATGCCCCTAATATTATATTTTCATAGTCATACATTAACATTACATCATATCGACATACTCATGAGTTTACATTCTTGTTCTAGTCTTGTTATCAACACGAGTTTATACACGAGTGCTGAACAATAATTTTACACAACTGGTACTTTCGTTTATACGATCCTCATGTGATTTCACAACACAACATCCTCATAAAAGAGAATACCACATAAATATATTCATAACATTATATCTACATGTTCGCACATCCATATCCGTGTTCCATTACAGTTTTCATTACAAGTCCTTACAAAAGTATCGAATGATAAATATTCAACATAACACCTAAGACATACTATTACATAGCACCTTACAAATTATGTGAACCTGTGGAGCGAGCTTTCCTATGCACCTTGATTGTGTGATGTCCCTGTTGCAAAAACAACATGGATACAAGAATTGTAAATAATCTATCAAATTAATAAACAACTAGAAGTACGTTATTGTTGCTTTTCGTTATTAATTTAGAATGGGTAGATTCTTTCTTTTACTTCTTATATGTATTGTACATCTCTTATTATTTCGTTAAGTGTACTTTTCTCACTCACACACCCCAACCTCTCCATAGGAGTTGTGCGGCCGAAGTTTAATATAAGTCGTGGATAATTACTTCACCTTAACCCGGTCATCCATCTTTAATACTTTTAGCCGTAACTAATCACAATATTTAAACTCAGTCATCTGTCTCAGATGCCATTAACCAAAACTAACCATGAAATTAAACCCGTCATTTCTACGGATACCATTAATCGAAGCTAATCATCAAACAGAACTCAATCATTTATCTTAATGCCATTAGTTGAAGCTAATCATCAGTCGCAGCCTGGTCATCCATCTCGGATGCTATTAGCCGAAGCTAATCATCAATCACAACCCGGTCGTCCATCTTGGATGCCATTAGTCGAAGCTAATCAACAATCACAACGCAATAATATATCATCCTCAAACAAGTCATTTCAGAACATTAACATTCCCATCAACAACTCAACCCACATTTTATAATCGGTTCAACATTCATTAACAACTCAATCAACATTTCATAGACGGTTTGACATTCATCAACAATTCAATCACATTTCATAATCGGTTTAACATTCATCAACAACTCAATCAACATTTCATAGACGGTTTGACATTCATCAACAACCTAATTTCATCAACAATTTAATCACATTTCATAATCGGTCTAACATTCATCACAACGCAATAATATATCATCCTCAAACAACTTATGTTAGAACATTAACATTATATAAGAAAAATGTGGATACCACCTACCTGTTATGTAAACACCAAAAAAAAAAAAGTAAAGTCAAAATGACTCCACCATCGCTGCCAATTTTTGAATTGGCAATGACAGTTTTTGACTGCTGATTTATGAATCGGCAGCGGCACAGTTTTTGGCTGCTGATTTCTGAATCGGCAGTGATGCAGTTTTCACTACCGATTTTTAACTCAGTTTTCGCTGTCGATTTCTGATTCGGCAGCAACACAATTTTTGTTATCGATTTCTGAATCGGCAGCAACCGAGTCTAATTAAAAGTTTAGGAAACAAACCAGATTGTCTTAAGGAGCTAAGAGGGAGGGGGAAAACTGGTTTTGGACAAACCAAAACAGGGACAAGAACACATCTAAACCAACCCCAAACACCTCCACCTCATTTAATGAGGAGTATAAATGCAAGGAGAGAGGGAGAGAGAGAGAAGGTGACCCTTCCTCTTCCCAAAGCTGTCTGCAGCAGTTGCATGTCCAACTACATGTTGCTCTTCTCTTCCTCCTTCCCAAGGAAAACCTAAACCAAACCAGTAGAGAGTGCCTTGTGAACGTGTGAGGGAGAGTTGAGATCTTAAGAGAAGATCGGACAACTGCCTAGAGGGAAGGGAAAAAGGGCTAGAAAACATGAGGGGAAGAAGAAAAAGGAGAACCAACAGGAGAAGAGAAAGAATATTGTCAAACCTTCCCTAAACTTACTTAGATTTGAAAGGTATGGGTCATGAAACTCCTTAAGAAAATTGACCTAAGACCTAAGCTAGTTGTGAAGGAAACTGAAATTAACTAAGAGGACAAGGAAAAGAAATGAAATGAGGCTAATTTCCAGAACATCTAACAAAGAAAAATGCATAAAATGGAAAGAACAAATCATGGTAGAGGGTTAAGTCTATGAATTGTGGCTCAAGTAGGTAAAAGTGAAGGAGCCATGAAATCTCGGGAATTAAAGCATTAAGAGAAAAGGTCTATAAAGAAAAAGGACCTATATTTTTCATGTAAAATACATGCATTAACCATAAAGCATTGTATTTTGACTCTTGCTGGAAGTCCAAGGAAAATATCCTTGGTGGACCCGTATTTTCCCAAAAAAAAGAACCCAACAAGGTTCTGAGCCCAGCAAAACTCTCACTGATTAAAAACCCAATAAGATTTTCACAAAGGAAAGCAAGGCACCCTCTGAAAAATCTGATATGCCATAAACCATCATCAATCCTACAATCAGGAAACACCAAAGATTAAACCATGTCATCAGGAAGTTTCCATTCTTAACACTTTTAGATAGTGTTTTTCACACTATTTTTCTTCTAAAGTACATCATTTTGAGCGTGTCTTTGAGCCCTATCTCTTTTCTTTTAAATGTGTCTTTAAGCTCTCATCTCTTAGATAGTGCGCCTTGGAGCCCTATCTTTAAACCCTATTTCTGGGTTATTCCTCAAATTTACCTTTTTCTTTCTCAAAATAAAAATAAATAATAAAAAAATAGCAAGAAGACTGGAATTTTGGCAAAAGCAAGCTGAGGAAGATTCCAAATGTATAGAAAAATCAAGCTACAACTTTGGATGAAATCGGAAGCCTAATTGTACCCCATTTTACCCAATACTTGAGAGACAATGTAGATTCAAGGTCATGATACATGATTATTGGACGAATCTGTATAAAAATTAAGCCTAAAGACATAATTAGATTTTAATAGCCAATTTGGTTTAATCATAGCCAAATTAAAGTTTAATTATGTTTAGGAATTAATTTGGATCCAATTAAAAGATTTAATTAGGTGCAAGGACGTAATTATACTTTAAATTGGTCAAATTAATTTTAATAGGGGCTTAATTGGTGAAAAAATAAATTTGGGAGCCTAATTTGGGCTTAATTGAGAAGATTGGAATTTTAAGATATCAAATTTAATTTTTACCAAATCAATTATTGAAATTAGGGGTAAAATTGTAAGAAAATCAAAGTTTTGGGGTCAATTAAAGGCTAATTGAAGAAATTTTTAACCAATGACCTTTTGGAAAAAGTGTCAAACTTTGGGGATCTAATTGGCTGAAATTATGGGTGAAATTGAAGAAATTTAAAAGTTTAGTGGCCATTTAGGAGGCTAAATTGAAGTTTATTAGGGGCAAAATGATAAGGGTGCTAAAATTCAGAGTTGAAATTGAAGTTTGTTATGGGGAAAATTGAACGAAATTAAAAGTTTAAAGCCAATTGGGGGTGTAATTGAGAGAAATCATAAATTGAATGACTAAAATGCACTTTGCCAAAACGACGCCGTTTCTGGGTGACTGTTCATCTTCTTCTCTAGAGAAGCTGTTCGAGTGGCTTCCTTCCCGAGACATTTTATGCTTCATCTCTTTATCAAATTGGACAAAACTTACACGCAAATAATCACCTGACATTTGATTATACACTAGTGTATCTTTTCTAGCAGATTGACACCACAACAGTTATGGCACCGCCTCAAAATGACCAACCCGACCAACCTTTTTCCTCCAACAAATCTAATAGCCCATGATAGCTACTTTGAGTCAACGGTTTGGATCCTTCAGGGTCAAATCAATGGCCAAGATTTGGCACTAGTAGAGATGAAACATCCCTCTTCTACCCCCTGTAAATAGTTGTGGATTTCATGACCCGAGAGAGAAGAAAATCAAGTCCAAAGTCAGTAAAAAATCAGCCTCCCCCCCCCCTCCCCAGTTTTGTTTCCACCGCCGTCTCTTCTCTCTTTTCCCTTTCTATCTGTTATCTCTTCAACCACTTCCACCTAGACATCGGCCCACCTCTTTTTTAGGCCTATTTAGCCCACCCAGGCTGGGCTCGACCCATATAGCTGGGTCGGCCCTGCCCAACATATTTAATAATAATATAATTAGAATAATAATATAATAATAATAATATATATTATAATATTATATAAAAAATTAAAAAAAATCCAAGGGTCATTTCAAAATATTTATGATTTTCTCGCCTGTTTTTTTACCAATTTTGCATAATATTGGGTTGTATTTTTACACTGTAAGATACAGATCCGATATTAAAATACCTAGTTTTCTCCGAAACATTTCTTAAAAAAAATTTCCCCTTTAAAAAAATATATATAAAAAAATTGTTTACATGCATGTGGTCAAATCCTAAAGGATTTCGAAGCATGTTTTCATTAAAAAAAAAAATTACATCATTCTCATTTTAAAAATGCAAAAACACCATCATAGTAACTCACAACCATCAAGCTAAAGACCTACCGTGACAGCCCTCTCATTTTTCTTATTGTCAAGAGACCAAACCCAGAAAAGCTCACATCTTTTCACCTCCTCCCAGCCCTTCAACATTTGTAACCACCACCTCCATCAACACTTTTTTTCCCTATTTACATACCACCAAAAGATCCAAACCTAAGATCAACCAAAATACAACCTCTTTTCTTTTAGAAGACTACAATCCACAAGCTTCAATCTCCCAACAACAGTCCCTCCAAGTGAACTAGCAGCCACCCAACCAGCATCACAGCAAGCTGCATTTCTAGCAACAACCTTCTCTCCTTGCAACATTATCACGCCACCATGGATGGCAGCACCATCTGACAACTCCCCCAACTTCAGTCTCCTTTACCAGCAACACTTCTATCTGTTGAGGTAAGCTTCCTTTTCTCCCGCTTTCTTTTAGCTATTCCACTTCTATAAGCTTGCAAAACTTCTTTGGATAGTTCCTGGGCAATGAGTGTCTTTACGGGTGTTTCATTCTCAAAATGATCATTGACTGTGAATTTCTTCAATTTAACTCTTAATTGACACTAAAAAACTTTTCTTATAATTTTACCCCTGATTTGAAGCAATTGACGTTGTAAAATTAAGTTTGGTCTCCTACAATTTTAATATTCTCAATTAAGCTCAAATTGGGCTCCCAAACTTAACTTTTCACCAATTAAGCCCCTAATAAAATTAATTTGACTCCTTTAAAGTATAATTAAGTTTTTGCACCTAATTAAATCCTTCAATTGGATCCAAATTAATTCTAAAACATCATTAAACTTTAATTTGGCCTATTAAAAATCTAATTATATTTTTAGGCTTAATTTTTATACAAATTCATCCAATAATGATTTAATTGGTTAAATTTGTATTGTGTCTCTATTTTTGGGTATAATAGGGCACAATTAGGCTCCTGATTCTATCAAAATTTGCAGCTTGATGTTTTTACATTTGAAATCCATCTTCAGCCAGCTTTTTCCTTGCTATTATTATTTTATTTTATTTATTTTTATTTTGAAAAGAAAAAAGATAAAAATTAAGGAATAACCTAAAAATGGGTTATGATAGTTGTCTTATCTTTATAATGTTTATGATACAAAATCTTGTAAGAGACTTTAGATTGTAAACTTTGTAAAGAAGAAAAATGAATGAGAAATAACGGACTCACTAAATTAAGAAATTGTCAATCATTCTGAAAGTGTTTGAGGTGAGAGCTCAAAAATACATTCAAAGAAAAAAAAATGGCTAAAAAGCATACTATATATATAAAAGACGAGGGCTAGAAAGAGTATTTGAGGAAAAAAAAGATAAGGTTTGTAAGGAAAAAGATAATCTTTATGAAAAATTGATGTAGGACAATTATATTGATTAAAGAGTGTTTTAAGGTTGGAAATAGGTTTAATGACTTTCTATGTTGTTTTATAAGTTCAAAAACTCGAACAACGATTTTCCGATTATTAGAGGTGACTATTATTCAATGAAGTGATAGGTCTTCACTTGCTCTTTAGAAAAAACCTTACACAAGCATGTAGGCCTCTAGGTTTCCAAGCCAAGGTGCGTATGGCTTTTTTATGCTTGACCACGTATGCGAACTTGATTTGCCAGACCCAATACTAGTTCAACACTAGTTGATTTTATTTTTTTTTACTTCTGATTTTTTTAAAATTTTAATTAATAACAACGCCCTTGTTTTTTTTACTTTTAATTATTTTCTTAAATTCTAATTAATATTTTCTCTTATTTCTTAAATTGTTTACTTCACTTTTTTTAATTAATTTCTTAAGTATTTAATTTTTTTTCCTTTTATATTTTATATAAATAAATTATATTTACATAATAAATATATAAAAATAAAAATCCTTTGTTATTATCAACCAAAATTAACCTCTAACACAAAATAAATAAAAACTATTTTTGTTTTTATTAGAAAGACTAGCATTTCACTTTGCTATTTAATTAACATTAATAACCGGTTTTCGTTATATCATTCAATATATATATATATATATATATATATATATATTGAATGATATAACGAAAACCGGTTATTAATGTTAATTAAATAGC
>Ga0325411_1000638_pt1 | contig 37118 bp, 25 predicted proteins | sample PopdelMetagenome_13_FD_206181 | JGI IMG/M metagenome (GOLD analysis project Ga0325411, IMG submission 206181) | Populus deltoides microbial communities from Bellville, Georgia, United States - Xylem-PdIQD-R4 | ecosystem: Host-associated > Plants > Phyllosphere > Stem > Wood/Secondary xylem...
TGTATTGTGTTAATTCAGATACCAGACTATCAAATGCTTAAATGTTAACAAATGAACGATTAGCTTCAGCTAAAGGCATCTGAAGAGATGACCTTGAACATTGAAATACCTTATCATGAACGTTGCCATATTGTGTTAATTTAGATACCAGACTATCAAATGCTTAAATGTTAACAAATGAACGATTAGCTTCAGCTAAAGGCATCTGAAGAGATGACCTTGAACATTGAAATACCTTATCATGAACGTTGTCGTATTGTGTTAATTCAGATATCAGATTGCCAAATGCTTAAATGTTGACAAATGATTGATTAGCTTCGGCTAATGGCATCCGAATGGATGACCGGGACAAATGATTGATTAGCTTCGTCTAATGGCATCCGAAGGGATGACCGGGACAAACGAATGATTGGCTTTGGCTAATGGCATCCGAAGGGATAACCGGGATAAACAATTAATTAGCTTCGGTGACAAACGATTGATTAGCTTCGGCTAATGGCATCCGAAGGGATGACCGGGACAAACGATTGATTAGCTTCGGCTAATGGCATCCGAAGGGATGACCGGGACAAACGATTGATTAGCTTCGACTAATGGCATCCGAATGGATGACTAGGACAAATGAATGATTAGCTTTGGTTAATGGCATCTGAAAGGATGACCGGGACAAACAATTGATTAGCTTCGGCTAATAGCATCCGAATGGATGACCGGAATAAATGAACGATTAGCTTCGGCTAATGGCATCCAAAGTGATGACCAGGACAAACGGTTGATTAGTTTTGGCTGATGGAATTCGAAGGGGATGGCCGGGGTGAGTGAATAGTTAACCTCGACAAATGATGTCTTAAAAGAATGGCCGGATTTAAGATTATAGTTGATTGCAAGAATTGGTGTATATATATATACTGCAAGTTATGTATACCAAGAACATGAAGGAACTACAAATGTCACGCTTCAAACATGAGATAATGTTAATGCTTCGTTAAACTGCCAGACCATTTTCTTATTGTTGTTGTTATTATTATTAAGTAATTGCATTCTTATAAATGTTTTGTACTGTAGTAGGGACGTCATACCAACAAGGTGCCTAGGAAACCCGATACATGGGAACCTACTTTTGCAAGGAATCATGTAGTTGCATTCTAAATCATGATGTATTTTATATGAATCAATGTAATGAATGTATAACTATATTTAGATCCTTTTAGATTAAATTCGTGATGACTATTTGTAGGATAGAATACAAACTCATGACTATGCATGTATATTTTAAATGCGAACTTCTAATCATGCAAACATAATATTATAAGTTTATGTAAGTTTCACTTTTAAATGAAATGTTGATTGTTGTTGATGTATGGATTATATATTGATGATGTGAAGGGAACATGTTCGCCGATTACCGACACGATGTGTGCCAAGTAAAAAAAAAAAATTACTGTTGTTTTGGGCTTATAAAAGCCTAGCTGTTACAACCTGCCCTCATACTCACATTGGCCTATTTTCACGGGCGACCTACCCACACATTTTCATCCTGGTCTATTTTCAGGGGCGACCGGCCCACATGTTCACACGGTCTATTTTCATGGACGACCCGCCCTCATACTCACACGGTCTATTTTCACGGGCGACCTACCCACACATGTTCATCATGGTCTATTTTCAGGGGTGACCGGCCCACACACTCACATAGTCTATTTTCATGGGCGACCTGCCCTCACACTCATATTGGTCTATTTTCACTGGCGACCTCCCACACGTGTTCATCATGGTCTATTTTCAGGGGCGACCAGCCCACATGTTCACACGGTCTATTTTCATGGGCGACCTGCCCTCACACTCACACGGTCTATTTTCACAGGCGACCTGCCCACTCATATTCATCCTGGCCTATTTTCATGAGCGACCTGCCCTCACACTCACATTGGTCTATTTTCACGGGTGACCTGCCCACACATGTTCATCCTGTTGGCAAGGTTTGAATTTGCTTCCTTCTTCTTCTTCTTCTTCTTCTTCCTCTTTTTTTATTTTTTGAGAATTTCCTAATGGTAGGGTTCTTCTCATTTTTCTTCATAATGATAAGGTTTGATCAAACTTTTCACTTGATGCTTTCTTTATTATTTTATTTTTATGATTTTGCAAGACTGACATTTGTCCTTCCTAATTGTAGGTTTGACATCTGTCCTTCCTAATGACTGAAATTAACTGGATTTTTCTCAATGACAGGGTTGGAAAACTTGGTGCTTCCTATTTGCAGGGTTAACCTGAAGACTCCTTATGATGACAAGATTGACCTTCTCATTTCTTTGAGATTTTCCTGAAAGTAAGGTTTATCTCATCTTCTTCCCATTCCAGGGTCACGACCATGATTCTCTGTTATTATCAGCTTAATGATTCTTTTTTTGTTCTCTTTTTTTTTTCTCAATCTTTCTGGACTTCTTTGAGGATTTTCCTGTAACGAATAAAAAATATGTGTGCAATGCTTTAAGGTTAGATGACATGTATGCATCCTTGATTTGAAATATAGGTCCCCTTTCTTTGATGTTCCATTGTTGTAGGGTGCCTTTGTATGTTATCTAAAGGCCTTCTTTTGCTCTTTCCATGTACTGGCCCATTCATATGCTAGTCATCCACTCCACTGTAAAAGCAGCGTCTATCATAGGTTGTCTTCGATGATTATTGGCTTCACTATTTGTCAAGCTTGACAATGCCCCCCAAGTATGGTGTTGCTTGATTCGTCATGAAAGAGCTCAACAAATCATTTCATCTCCTGGATTCTTTCGAGAATCGTTCTTTGATTAGCAATGTACATCCTACCAGCACTCATCAAGAGGTTTTCTGGTGTTGTCCTCATCTTAGATTGCTAATCAACTATCGACTTACCTCTAGTATGATCTGAATTATCTTTCTTTAAACTCCATTGTCCTCAGTTCACTAATTCATCGTTTAATCATTTTTTATTGCCCCTTAGCTGATCTGAATACTACTTGTTTTTCCTTTTTAGGGTCCACTGTATTGCCCCTGGCTGCTCAAGTTTTTCAAAAAGTGTCGAGAAGTTTGATGTCACTTTTGTCAAGATTTTGCAAACTCGATCGGTGCTCTTTTTGTTTGATAATCTTTCTTGTTCGGGAATCAACTCTCATATTTCAAAGATCATGTCTATTTCAAAGTCTAATTGTTGAAATGAAATCAGAGAGATGTCAATATTTTTTTTTTAAATTCAAGCTTTTTTGGTCAAAGACCCAACATGCGTCATTCAATACATGTAGTCTTTTGATTATCTTGTATTTTGAAAACATAAATTGACCCGTTGAAAGATTAAAATGGCTTTTTTCCATGGTTCTCTGTGTTAATTTTAATCTTTGATCTTGGGTATATCTTTTGATAGTCTGTGATCATGTGACCTTTTTTGTGAATTTCAAAAACAAGATGCTAAAGTCAGAACTCAAGCTTTATCAAGGTTGTTTTTTTTAGCACTTATTTTATCAGCATGCATAATAACAAGTAGCTTAATCCATGAAGCCACGACCCTTATAGAAAAAACTCTTCAAGCTTTGAGAGCGTCATTTATCGATTCAAATTGCTTACTTAATTGAAAAGGGCTTTTAAAAGTATGTAATGTAGGCTAATGGTTTATGACTATGAAAGAATGGAATTTTACAGGCTCAAAAGGTGTTTAAGGGTTTCAAAAACCTAGAATCAACATCAAGTATTCATCATTTCTCTTTATCTTGTTGTCTTTATAGAGAAAGCGACATATAACCTTATTAACCTCAAATATCAGAATTTTCTTAACATAGGTCATAATGCAAATCCAACTTTTTCTTTGATGAATAACCAATCTCAATCATATGATAACATTAGGGGCTTTATCATGGATGCCAAAAATCATGTTTGTAGCTTGTTTTTTTTTTTTTATGGTATCGAACTTTTAACATTTGTTGTGTCTTTCCTTGATTGAAACTTCTTTTGTCTTTCCTATACTCAATAGGCATTCTTTTTCCTTTATCTTTGACCTGCCTTTAAGTGTAGGCAATTTCATTTTTTTTTTAATATGGCTTTCACATAGCCTTTCTTATAGTTTTCTAACATGCCCCCAGTCTAGGTCTTCTTTCTTTTAGCTTTTTCTCAAACGTTGGACTTTTGTTCTAAGCCTTCCCTTTCACTTTTGTCTTCTCTTATTTGGCCTCAGTGTGGGGTGTGATCCTGGTCAGGGTTTCTTTTGAAAAGAATATTCTATCAGGCTCAAAATGGGATTGCAAAGGATAAATATCTTTAGAAAGTGAGGTGATATCAAAGATGGTCTTTTCTCATTTCAAGCAAGGTCAGTTAGAACCGATAAATTTTGACCTCGTCTAGTGTAATGATTTGGACTTGCAAGAACCTTGATTCGCGAGTCTATAACTATTGAATCCATTACATATAATTATGCATACTGTTAAAACTTAGCTATATGGTGGGTGATTCAGTTTCATGTGTGAGCTTAAAATTTGTTTGGGCACCCCATATCATTTTAACAAGCATCGAGCCATTTTTGTAATCAAAATACTTTTAATCTTTCAGGATTGATTAGCCTTAATTGCATGTTGGATTTTGATCAAAATATTTTGCCAAAATAAACTTTGAAAGAAACATCTCGTTATTTCGAAACAACAAAGAGACAAATAAAGAGACATGTTTCATAAAAAAGATGAGATGTGATCTCAAAACAAAATGCAAAATAGCAAAATTCCAATACAATTGACAATTCATCGCCATTCTTAGATTAGCTTTTCTGGCAATATCTGTGTTTTGCCAAGCATTTTCGATCACTTGTCATTCTAAAGATGTTCGGGGGACAATATAGCTAATGACATCACCTATCACACACTCAACTTGCCTCTTATTCATCCACCTTCAGAGTCATCTCTTATCATTGTTCTGGAATTCATGGAAGAACCTTCAATCTTTTCCCTCTTCATAGCTTGTTCAATTCTTTCAGCAATCCTCACAACTTTATGGAAATGTTGAGCTGAGCTTCTTATTAAATGCTCATAATAAGGGGATTGAAAGGTGTTGGCAAACAACATCACCATTTCTGTATCTATCAGTGGAGGTTGAACATATGTTACCTTATCTCGCCATCTTTGCGCGTATGCCCTCACAGACTCTTGGTTTTCCTTCTCCATAGCCATTATGATGGTTCTGTCATGAGCAATTTCCAGATTAAATTTATACTACTTTAAGAAGGCATGTACCAGGTCTTTCCATGTCATGATCTTAATATTGTCTAGTCTCATGTACCAGCTCAGAGCAGATCCAGTGAGACTATCTTGGAAAAAGTATATCAGCATCCTATCATCATAAATCACCTCGGCCATTTTATTGCAGTAAGATCGAAGGTGAGTGTTTGGACATTCCAATCTAGTGTATTTAATGAACTCTGGTATCCTAAAGTTCTTTGGTACTATGATGTTTGGTACCAAACACACTTCAGCTGCTCGCATGGGATCAAACCAATCATTACCCTCAACTGCTCTTAATATTTCTTCCAAAGCAGACAACTTGTCATAGTTCACAAAATCAGTGAATCTATTGCTAGGGGGTTCATCTGCTGTTAAATCCACGGTGATGGGAGCTTAACTTGATGGGATAGGGGCGATAGGCACAAAATGTTGTTCTACCGTTGAATCTGCCCCCAAGTTTTGAGATGTCCCTGGGACATGGATTGATGGTGTTTTCACATGAGGTTGTGCAAAAATCCCTTTTCTGTTTTTTGAGGTCAGCACTTATTCAAGCAGATCTGTAAGTCTAGCTACTTCACCTTTGATGCTTTCAATTTTATTTTGATAATGGGCCTCCAATTAAGCTCTTTCTTCATTTTCCATCTTTTAGGTGTATCAAATCTTGGGTGGGGGACCTATGTTTCAACCTGGTAAAATGTATGATAATGTATGAGTATGTTCCTATATGATGAGCTCGCCTTTTCAGGGTTGACACATGGTCGTAACCCTTGCATTTTGATTTTTGCTCCACAGCAGAAATTTCCTGGGTAACGACCATTGTGTCAACCACAAGTCTTGAGTTCAAGATGCTTCAGGAAGGGTTTACTTTGATGCAAAAAAAAAAGGTAAAACACACAACCTAAGGACATATTCTATATTTAGTGAGACAAATGGTAGGTTGACTATCTAGTCTCAAAAGGGTCTCATATATGCCCAATTACGATCTTCATAAAGATAGTGTGGGGGTGTTGCAAGGAACAGTTAAGACACGTATGTCCACCATTACCAAGCAGGCACTCAGATATGAGTTGGGTGTTCCACGCATCTGAACCCTGACCAATAGTCATAGGGCAGATCGTTAATCCCCCTCCTAACTTAATAAGATCGTGTGTGCTCCCCTAAAAATTAAAGTAAGTGATGCATAAGGCAGTTCTATACAATGCATGATCATATATGTACAGAAATTAAAGTGTGGAAAAATAAATAAATAAAATAAGCTTATTAACATAAAACATGCAAACCAAACAAAACACAATTATCAGACAAAAACAAAGCTTAGTCCACAAGGTCCCCAGTGGAGTCGCCATTCTGTCGCACGTATGCAGCATGGCGGCGAGAATGTCCACCCTCAAATTAGTATCTAATGTGGCAAATCTGGAAAATGTGAGGAGATAAAGAATTCTTGTCTTTTATTAGTGGAAAAATAGAATGGGAGTCGCGACCTAGTGTTTTAGTCACTAGGAACCCTAACTGGTCTCAGAGATCGGGTACGGGGACTGGTTGCGTAAAAGGAAAGTATTAGCACCCCAAATAAGCCCTACCTAAGGTAAGCTGCATTGTTTTATTGTCTGATAAAATCTAAGGTCTTGTTGTATTTTCTAGTTGTTGGTCCGTCTATGGTTGAAGAAAAGTTTTCTTCAGTAAAGAGATCCTTATCTTATCGGGTAAAACCTAATCGTTCTAACGTCAACAAAAGAATTTAATATCTGGAATACGTCTTACGTATAAGGTCGTAATCCCAGATATTAAAAGAAAACAAAATAATTTTTTTTATATCGGGTAAAAACCTAATTGTGCTAACATCAAATAAAAAACTACCTTTTTAATATCGGGAGTATGTTTTACGTATAAATTCGTAATCCTGAATATTAAAAGAAAACAAAATATTTTCTTGGGTGTTTTTTGAAATATTAGCCTAGTTCTCGTGACTTTAATAAACTGGTTATTAAAGCCAAGATGCATGCTAATACATATTTTTTTTTTTAATTTTTGTTGTATGAAAATATGATGTGATTTTATCTTTGAGAGACTTGGCCTATGCATGAAAACAAAAAAAAAAAATTTTTTTTTTAGTTTTGACGAAAACCGGGTATTTTAATACTGCATTTGTGTTTTTACGGTATATAAAAAACGAACCGATATTAATTAAAATGAATAGAAAAATATGCGAGAAATCATGGATGTTTTTTAAAATGTATTTTTTATTTATTTATTTTTTGTAAATTTTTGAACGGGCTGGACCCGAAACAAAATTGGGCTGGGACCGAATCGAATAAAACACAAATTACCTTATATTGGGTTGGACTTATCCCAACTGCGTGGACTAGGCTGATGATCCAACTCGGACTAGTTACTGTGTATGCATAGTAACCATGATCCAACCCGGGCTGGTTACTGTGCATGGCACAGTAACCACCCAAATGTAATTATCCGGTTACTGTGTTCATGCACAGTAACTAGGTAATTATTTTGCCTTGTATTGCAGAAACATGCACAGTGCACGTTCTGCATGCAAGGGAATGAAACAGGAAAATAGAGATGAAAGGACGAGAATTACCTGGAATGGAGGCGCTCTGTTAGCTGATTTGACAGTGGCTGGTGGTGACGGTGGTGTTGTTGCAGTGGAAGACGGTGGTTGCTGCAAGAAGTGGAAGAAAAGAGAAGAAATCTGCAGAGGCTGATGATGGTGACAGTCACGGTGGCTGATCCGCATCCTATGAAGATCTAGGTTGGTGGATATGGAGGTGGACAGACCGGTGGTGGTGGTGGTTGTGGCAGGAGGCTGCAGTGGAGAGAGAAACGAGACGTTCTGCTGGCAGCAGAAACCGGGTTAGGGAGGCTGGTTTTTTGGGTGTCTTTGGACCAAAATTTCTCCGCCCCTGGAGCATGAAGATAAAATCTATTTATAGGCGATGGAAGAGGGACACTTTGTCTTTTCAAGTGCAAAATCTCAGCCCTTGGTTCGACCCGAAAGCATCCCAACCATTGGCTCAAAGTAGCGATGATGAACTGTTAGTTTTGCAGGAAAAATAGCTGGTCGGGTTACACTAGCATGTAGTCAGGTATCATAAGATCATTTGCGTGTACGTTTCATCCAATTTGGTGAAGAAACGAGGCGCCAAATACCTTGGGAAGGTGGCCACCCAACTAGCCTTACTGGAGAAGAAGATGAATAGTATCTTATGATTTAGTCCTTCAATTTGTGATTTATTTTTATCTACACCCCTGATTGGCTTCAAACTTTTAATTTTGTTCAATTTTACCCATGAACTTCAATTTAAACCCCAGATTTCAGCGCATTTTTCCCTTTGATCTTAGGTTTTGGATTTATACAATTTGACCTTTAATTGATCAATAAACTTCTAATTTCTTCAATTTGACCCCTAATTTGGTCAATTTCAGTCCTTTATTTACGCGCCTTTTTCAATTTGGTCATTGGTTTTGTATTTCTTCAATCAAGTTCCTAATTGACTATCAAACTTCAATATCTATGCAATTAAGCCCCTGATTTGACCAAATCAACTCTAAAAAATTCTACTTTGACCCCAGAACTTTAATTTCTTTTAATTAAAACCTAAATTGACTTAAAAATTATTTTTTCTTATAATCAAACCCTTTATAAATTTAATTAAACCTCCAATAAAATTTAATTGAGTCCATAAATATAACTGACAGCTGCTTAACATTTTTTTGGTGTTTAGGATTGATGATGTCAGAGTCTACATGGAGGTCAAGATAATTTGAGCACCATTTATAAAAGGAAAAGGACATGAATTTGTCTACATAATGTCGGCCGAGTCAGCATGCATAGATAAAACAACACAAAGTAATGACATTACAAATTTCTAGCACGAGCGAGTTGGACATGTCAGCTATCACAAGTTACAAGTGATGATGAAGATCCATGCTCTAAAGGAAAATCAGACAAGAGACCTAGTGTCGAAGCCTATATGGACGTGAACCCCACACACACACACACACACATATATATATATATATAGAGAGAGAGAGAGCAGCCGCAAGGGTTTCAAAGTAAAATTTATCCTGAACAAAGCTAATGGGTTAAAACTGTTGAAATTAATTTTAAAATTTTTATTTAAAGTATCTTTTAGTTTTTTTAGGTCTCTTTTAATAATATATATATATATATATATAACTATTAAAGATATATTTATCTTTTAAATCTCTTTAATTATTCTAAACTAATATAAATATATATTTAAAGTATTGTAAATTCAAGTCTATAGAGATTTCCTCTTTTAAGATAATAATATTTATATAAATAAAATTTGTTTTCACCTTGCTTCCCATGTTCCCAATTTAACTTTTTTTCCTTCAAATATTTCTAACAAAAACAAGCTAAAATGACGTGGTATGGTAAGAGTTTCTAATACAAAGTGGCTACTTAGTGGCTTCATCAAATTCAAACTTGTCTGTTAAAAATCAAGGAGGAGAAATAACGGGTTAGAGGTTAGAGAGAGATGCTCTCCTTCTGTGTGAAGATTTTCCCTCACGTACGTTCACGACCTCCCCTGTTTGCTTCTTTCCCTGTTTGTTTTTTTACTTCCTTTGTTTTAGCGACTCTTGACCTGCTTCCTTTCCCGCCTTTCCCCTTCTGCCCGATCTAAACAGCAACGCTTACTGGAGCAGTCTACGCAGATTCATGATAATGCGGTTCCTGCTTTAGTAGCCTTATCCTCCATTCCAGTTGCTACTGTTCCAGATCCCCCGATTTCAAATGTGCCCTCCATGGCTGTTCCAGTTTAGGGTGGCTCAAATCCTACTCGGTCTATCCTATTTGCTGAGGATGAATATATTCCGCATGGAGCTGGTCATGCTTCTCCTAGCATGGAACAAGTCTTGGTGGAGAAGTGTTCTGAAGATGATGCTTTTGAAGATGACGAGGTGGATTACGAAGATTCAGAGGACGACCACGCGGGTGGTTCAAAACATTTTCGCTGTCCTGTCCCTGATGTTACCCGTGGACAACCTGAAACTTCCCCTGATGGTGCTCAGCCTCTTCATAGCACATCTCTGGCTGCAAATGCTACTGATGTTCCAGGTACCTCTAAATTATCTAAATACTTGCACCAAATCTTCCAATGAGCCGAGCAAGGTGACAGCTCCAGTTGCTACTGCTAACTACAATGTAAACCGTGAGAGTGTTTTTCAACGGCTGGGGCCTAATGTTAGTACCCCTGGGGTGGCATGTCTTGAAAACCCCCTGTCTGCTGAAGATCCTATGCAATCTGAGGTGGTGGCAGCTGCTGCTGGCTGGGAAACTGTCAAGGGTAAAAAATCCAGTCGCAGGCGTCAAAACCCTCATACCAGGAGTTTGGCTGTGGTCATGGATGCTCCAGTTGAGGTAACTACAGATACAAACCAAAATGGAGCTGCGAGAGCTAATCTCGCATCTAGTCACTCTATGAATATGTCTGCTGGTGGTTCGGGAGGTGACTGGGGAACTCCAGGGTAATGTGCAGCTTCCTAATGCTTCCATTATCTGTATAGGTACTGCTACGCATGGTGGTGGAACTGTTAAAGGAAAAGAAGTGCTTGTTCCCCCTGGACCAAATGCAACAAGGTCCCCTGATGCTGGTCCAATTGATGTTTCACCTAGGAGGCGGATGAAGAATTATGCTCATAAGTCTTCTGGGAGTGGCAGGGAGCCACCTGCCACTATCACCTCTTGATGTTAATTTATAGTTGGAATGTCAGAGGGCTTAACAGCCCTCTGAAGCAGCATGAGGTTACTAACCTCATGAGGAAGCATAGAATGGATATTTGTGGTCTTTTGGAAACCAAGCTTAACTCTTCCAAAGTTTCTTTGTTGCATAAATTCAGGTTGAAGAATTGAAAGTTTTTGTCTAATGCTGCTGCGGCCATCAATGCTAGAATTGTGGTCTTTTGGAATCCCTCGTCTGTCAAGGTTGATCTGTTTGAATTCTCGGCTCAAGGTATCCATGTTCTGATCTATAGTTTAATTCATCAATTCAGTTTCTATGCTACTTTTGTATATGGTCTTCATACCATTGTAGCAAGGCGAACTCTTTGGGAGGACTTACGGCAATGGTGTCCCAATGCCCCCTGGCTTATTATCGGAGATTTTAACTCCATTCTTTCTCAAGAGGACAAGCACATTAATGGTGCAGTTGTCTCAACTTATGAAACTACAGATTTCAGGATTTGCTGTTCAGATCTTGGTCTAGATGAGTTGAACTATACTGGTTGTCACTTCACCTGCTCTAACGGCAGCGTCTGGAGTAAAATTGACGAAGAGAAGCCACTCTTCCTGGTCTTTGGCCCATTCTCAGGTGCATGTCCATTTTGGCAATCCTGGAGCCTTTTCAGATCATTCTCCAGCCATCATTCGATTGGAGCCACGCCATACAAAGAGCAAGAGGTGTTTTAAATTTTTTAACATGTGGGCTCATCATGACAGCTTTCTGGCACTGGTTGCTGATAAGTGGAACTGCTATGCTCACGGTTCCCCCATGTTTATCCTCTGCAAGAAGCTTAAGCATATGAAGGGTCACTTGAAGGAGTTAAACAAGCTTCATTTCAGCCTAAATCTTTTTAGAGATTAATGTTATTTTTTTTCTAAATCAATGAAATCTTTTATTTTTAAGAATTAATATTATAATTTTCAAAAATCTATAAAATTATCTATTTTAGAGACTAATGTCTAATTTTTTCTGAATCGATGAAGTCATATATTTTTAGAGATTAATGCTAAAAAAAATTTCTAAATCAATAAATTTTTTTATATTTAGAAATTGACGTCAAAATTTTTTAAATGCATGGTGGAGGAAACCTTTTTTTTTAAGGATGCGGTAAGGATAATATCAATCTTTTTTAGACTTAACTAACTCAATGCCTAAATCTTTAACCAATGTTTATTTTTGAATTCCTATTTTTTTTAATTATTAAATGGTGAATATATATATACTTTTTTTTAATTTTGAAGTGTCTCGCATTCATGACGATGTGATAATCTTGAAGAGTGTCGCATTCGGCTCGTCTGTTGCTGGTGCTGGAGGAGAACTGCCACTGTTGGCTCTTTAGTAGTCTGCTTTTTCATTAATTGAGATATCTAGTTAGTCAATTGTGGTTCAAACAAGGGAACGATTAATTAGCTAACCACTAATTTATACACCGACAAAAAAGAAAAGAGCATCAGTCAATCGATTCAAGATTTATTTTGAAGAGTGTCGCCTTCGTCACGGCTCCTCAGTTGCACATGCTGGAGGAGAACTGCCACTGTTGGCTGTTTACTAGCCTGGCCCTCTTCCTGCATTCAATTGTTTTCATTCAATTCCTCTAATAGGCTGTTGACTAGTCTGATAGTTAGTCACTTGTAGTTCAAACCAAGGGACCAGAGTTCCATTCGTTAGTCAATTGGGTGTTGCTTTCATTTGACGTGAGAAGCAGGGCGTTCCTCTAATTGCCTGTTTACTATTCTGCTCATTAATTGAGATATCTAGATAGTCACTTGTGGTTAACCAAGGGCATTTGTATATTTCGTTGGGATTTTTTTTTATTATCTTGGTGGTTTATTTACAATTTTATAATTTAATAAATATAAATAATATTAAAAAAATAGTTGATGAGTGCATAGGCGGCCTCTGCGCCCTTCAGGTGGTGGGTGTAGGGCCGTTCGTTGACCAAAGGCCGTCATGGATGAGGCAGTGTGTGTGACATATAGTTGTTTAGTTTGATGCTGACAACCTTTTCTTTTTCTTTTTCTTCTATCTCTCTCCTTGATTTTCGTGTGTGCCCCTTCAAAATTTCAAAGCACACCTTGAATTTGTTATTCTTTTGGATTTGGTCCCTATTCTTTTAATTATTATTTATTTTGATTAAAATAATTTATAAAATTAGAATTCCTCGACAATTTCATTCCCCTTTTGTTATTTCATCTTTTAAATTTTGTCCATGTTCTTTTAATTGCTTTTTTTTTATTTGAGATAATTTTTAATTTTTTTTTTGTAATATCATCCTTCAAAAGTTTTTTTTCTTTCTATAAGATTTTTCACTTATTTTAAAAATGACTCAGGATATCTCGAATATTTTTCATTTGTTGTTTTTTAAATTTATGTTTAAATATATATATATATATATATATATTCATTTAATATAATTTAATTAATTAATTAAATATAAGCATATGATGCTCATTTCATAATATTTTGAAATACAAAATAATAAAAAATTGTATTGGGTAGACATCGTTTTATTGGCACAGATAATCATTTGATTAAATACAAATTTATTCAAATAAAAAAAATTATTAAACACAGCTAGGAACATGCTCCGTGTTGCGATATCAAATATATTTTTTTTACATTTATCTTTTGATTTTTCTAGTTTAGTCTTTATTTATCATTAACGGGTTTCTTTTATATTTATTAGCACAGATAATTCTTGATTATTATAGAATGTATAGCACGTATATATATGTATAAGAATTAATGTAGGATTATTTCAATGTTGTAATTCCTACAGTTATTATCATGTACTGCTGCATATATATATAAATAAGAAAGGTTGACTATGACACAACTTATGTCATTTTATTATTCTCAACTTGGTATCAAAGCCCTAAATAAATTAAAAAACTCTCTCTCCCCTCTGCAATGGACTCTTCATTCCAGTCACTTACTGCCTCCCCCTCTGCAGCACCAGCGATGCTGATTTCCTCCTTTGCCGCAGCACCAGCTTCCTCCTCTACTTCTGTTCTGCCATGACCACAGCCCACAAATGGTGGTCACACCCTTTTCATACCCAACAATACTCCTCTGTTGCAGCTTTCTACTGCTATTGTTGCTGCTGCCACTGCCACTACCATTGTCTCCCTCTCCCACACTCACGAAGTCATCTCTATCAAATAAACAAACACCAATTATCTATATTGGTGAATGCAGATGAAGCTGTATCTCTTAGACCAAGGAGTTTTCGGGTTTGTTGATGGCTCAAATTCTTGTCCTTCTTCACATGTACTTGCTACCGTTGGTACCTCTCTTCAGGTAAATCAGTCTTCTCTTCATTGGAAACAGCAGACCAATTCATTCCAAGTGCTTTGCTTTTTTCACTGTCAATGGAAGTTCTCCATCTTGTTGTTGACTTCCAAACTTCAAGTTCTATCTAGTGCACACTTGAGCACGCTCTAGCTTCCACATCAAATTCTCATATTATGCAACTTCATGGCTCCCTTCAAGATCTTCAACAAGGAGATGAGTCGGTAACTCAATTTATGTAAAAAGATAAGGCATTATTTGATGAGTTAGCCGCTGCTGGTCGGCCTGTTTTGCTGGAGGATTTCAACTTATATGTGTTTCATGGCCTTCAAGGAGAGTTTAAGGACATAGTAACAAACATTGTGACCATGATAGAACCCCTCTCGTATGCCGATCTTCATAGTCATCTTCTAACGTATGAATTTCTTCACAAGACATCTCTTACATTCATGGGGTCTGCTGGCATTAATGCAGCTCTGTTGCACATGCCTAACACCCCCCCATTCATCCTTTGTCTCCTAACACCAGTCCTCTGGAAATTTTGGGCGAAACAGGGCTCGTTTCCATAGAGGATGGCGTCCTAACCAGTTCAACAGCAGATGGAACATGTCTGCTGCGTCCAGATCAGATTTTCGTAGCTTCCATGAACCCTCTAACAATGATAACAGGCAACGTAATTGGCAGGGAAATTAGTAGCGCAACTGGGGGCAGAATAAACATTGCCAATTGTGCCAAACATTTGGCCATACAACCCTTCACTGTCCTCAACTTCAGCACTGTGGATGTGGATAGCAACCTAGTTCAAATCTGGCGCTGAGTAATGTCTCCTCAACAGGTACTGCTGATTGGTTTTTGGACACCGGCGCTAATCAACACGTTACACCTGATCTTAAAAATTTGGATGCTTCAGAATCATATCTTGGTAATGATAACATGCATGTTGGTGATGGTAAAGGACTTCCCATTTCTCATATCGGTCATACTAAACTATATATACCACATTGTACTTCACTTTGTCTAACGTTCTTCATGTTCCGCATATTACAAAACCTTTGCTTTCTGTTCAGAAATTCTGTCTTGATAGCAATGTTTATTTTGAATTTCACTCGATTGTATTTTATGTCGAGGATCTCAACACCAATGAAGTACTCCTCTCAGGTCAGAGTAAAGATGGTCTCTATGCTTTGACTAGGTCTTCTGTCATATTAGTTCCTTAAGCCTATTGGTCTCTTTGCATCTTTACTTCTATTGATTTATGGCATAATCAACTAGGTCATCCTACTTCTCGTATTTTTCAACTGTTAGTCTCAAAAAATAAGATTATTTGTAATAACAAACGTCTTCATTTTCAATGTCAAAGTTGTCCATTAGGAAAATTGTCACATCTGTTTTTAGGACCTACGGGTCACTAAATTTCTGCTCCGCTTGAATTAATTCTTAGTGATGTATGTGGTCCTGCTCCCGTTTTTTCTTCAGATGGTTATCGTTATTTTTTTGTTATCGTACACAAAAGATATATATTATTACTCTCTTGTTGCCAAGTCTAATATTTATTCTGTCTTTCATCAATTTCAGACTCTCGCTGATTGTCAATTTTCACTAAAAATAAAATCCATTCAAACTGATTGGGGCGGTGAATACCGCAAACTATCCATTTTCTTTCAGACCATTAGCGTTCATTATCGTCTGATTTGTCCTCACACTCATGAACAAAATGACACAGTAGAACGTCGTTATAGGCATATTGTGGAAACCAGACTTACTTTTCTAGGACAGTGTAAAACATCATTACAATTTTGGAATTATGCTTCTGAAACCTCTATTCATCTTATAAATTGCATGCCTATTCTTGTCCTTGAAAATAGATCCCCATTTGATTTTTTGTTTCAATGGTCTCCAGATTATCATTTTTGCGTACTTTTGGGAGTCTTTGCTTTTTTTTTTTGCGTCCCTATCACAATCATAAATTAAATTTTTATTCCTCTACATGTGTGTTTTTTTGTTACAGCTCCTCTCACTTTGGTTATCGATGTCTTGACATTACATCTCAATGCATTTATATCTCTCGTCATGTATGTTTTTATAAACATGTGTTTTCGTTTGACAGATCTAAATAGATTGCACAATCCTCCTCTCCTTCCCCAATACAACCCACCACTACCCTCCTCCCAAATCTGCTCCATTCCCCATTGTTTTACACCCCTACAACCCCTCACTGTCACTCTTCTACCTGTACTCAACCACCACTTTATGCTCCCCCACAACAGCCTCATCCCTTCCCTTCCCCATCACCACATGCATATTTATCTAACCATTATACTACAGGTACAGGATGTAGAGTAGTTTCCTTTGGTTTCCAACATGACACCTCTACTGATGTTAGGACAATCCCCTGTTCCTCTTCAGTTTCTCCTTGTTCTGCTAGCGCTAAAATTGCTACAAACTTCACTTTTGCTATCAATCCTACATCAACTGCCAGTCCTCTGCTTATGGCAAATTCATCCTTTACTCTTTCTATTAGCCTGAATCTGGTAGTTGATTTCTCCTCTTATCCATTACAGCAGGGCACTGCTTTGCCACCATCTTCTCATGCATCACCACCCTTAGTTAGTAGACATCCTATGGTTCTTTGACCACGACAACCGAAGACAGTGAATTTGGTTGCTTCCGTTGCCGCTGCCGCTGCTCCTACTTCATTTCAGGTAATATTCTCTCCAACCTCTAAACCCATTGAATTCTCTGATGCTAACAGGTATGCGGTTTGGCATGATGTTATGTGTGATGAAATAAAGGCTTTGCGCTCTAATCAGACTTGGTCTTTAGTTCCCTTTCATCCTTCAATGAATGTTGTTGGCAGTCGATGGGTATATAGGATAAAACATCTTGTTGATGGCAGCATTGAGCATTATAAGGCATGCCTGTTTGCTAGAGGTTTTACCTATTAAGAAGGCATTGATTATTCTGAAACTTTTAGTCCAGTTATTAAGCAGGTCACTATCAGATTAGTCTTTTCCATTGCGGTTCGCGTAATTGGATGATTCAACAACTTGATATTTATAATGCTTTTCTCAATGACGTTCTTACTGAAGAGGTCATGAAACAACCTCTAGGTTTTGTTGACTCTACTATTTCATCTCATGTGTGCCAATTGCACAAGTCGTTGTATGGTTTAAAACAGGTACCGAGGGCATGGTACACTTGTTTGAGTGACTTTTTGTTGTCCATTGATTTTCAAGCCTCCAAGGTTGACACCTCCTTGTTTATCTTGTCTGATGATACTAATATCTTTTATCTTTTAGTGTATGTTGATGATATCCTGCTTACAGGTAGCATCTATGCTATACTTCATCGCCTAATACAATTACTAAGCTTCGAATTCAAGCTTCATGACTTAGGCGCAATTCATTACTTTCTGGGTATTAAAGTTTAGTCCACAGGTTTAGGTTTGATGCTGCGACACCACAAATTTATTCTTGACATCCTTACTCGGGCTGGTATGAATTCCTGCAAACTCGTTGATACTTTAGTCTCTACTTGGAAAGTTACCATATTGCCATATTATCTCTTCTCTAATCCTACATGGTTTCGTCAAATCATGGGTGCTCTTCAATATCTTACCTTCACTCGCCCAGATATCTATTTTGTTGTTAACAAAGTTTGTCAATTTATGCATGTTCCTACAGATTCTCATTGGGCCACCGTTAAACATATTCTACACTACCTTAAAGGTACAACATCTTATGGTTTCCATATCACTCGAGGTTCCTCCTTTGCTCTATATGGTTTTACAGATGCTGATTGGACTGGTAGTATTGATGATCAAAAATCTTTGGGTGGTTACCTTGTCTTCTTTAGTCAGACGCCAATCTCATGGAAGTCAGGCAAGCAACGCATAATTGCTCGCTCCTCTACTGAGGTTAGCTGACGGTACTACTGAGGTCATCTAACTTCAATATTTGTTAACAGATCTGCAGGTTCCCTATGTCTCTGCTCCTACCATTTGATGTGATAACCTTGGAGTCACTTATCTCTCAGCGAATCCTATTTTTCATGCTCGTACTAAACATGTTGAGGTGGATTCTCATTTTGTACAAGACTGGGTTGCGAAGAAAGAGATTCAAATTCATTTTATCTCCTCTCAGGATCAACTTGCAGATGTCTTTACTAAGCCACTTTCCGCTACTTCATTTACTGCTTTTCATTACAAGCTTCGAATCGATCCTTCACCCTCCGCTTGAGGGGGCATATATATATATAGGAATTAATGTAGGATTATTCCAATGTTGTGATTCCTACAGTTAATATCGTATACTGTTGCATATATATAAATATGAAAGGTTGGCTAAGACACAACTCACTACCAGAAAACTGATAAATACAAACGGAAATACTGAGGGAATATTTTCATCGGTAAATTTCCGAGGGATTTTACCGACGAAAATATTCCCTCGGTATATACCGAGGGAATTACGATGGGAAAAAAAATTAAAACAAAGCAAAAAAAAATGATGACGTGTCAGGATTTACCAACAGAATTACCGATGAAATTTATTCCGTCGGTAAATCTGTCGATAAACTTGTTTACACTGTTCATCATATCAATTACAAAGGGAATCACCGACGAACAAAATTCGTCGGTATTTTCCAGAGAGCTCAGAATTGTTCACTTTCCAATTGCACTGTTAATTGTTGTTCTTTACGGACAAAATCACCGATGGAATGAAAAGTTGTCGGTGTTATTTGGCAGTTTTCTGAAAAAATTCAATTGATTTAAAATTTTCATTTAAATATTATAAACAGAATCACCAACGGACTGAAAAAATCATCGGTAATTGTTGGTGGTTTCTGAAAAAATTTTACTAAATTGAAAATTTAAATTAAATATTACTGATGGAATAATTAAAAAATATTAATATTCAATTATCTGTCGGTAAATCCGTCGCTAACGCGCCCCAATAAAAAGCATGAGTCCCTTTATTTCACAAGAGACAGACTTATTTCTTCTTCTACTACTACTACTTCTTCTTCGTCGTTTTATTCTACTTCTACTTCTTCTTCTTCACTATATGTAAAAAACATCAATATCTATTTCTTTCTCTTCTTTTATCCTCTTAGTTTTTTTTAATTAATATGCTTTACAAAAAAAATTTTCTCTCCTTAGCTTCACTTGCAACTACATTAAGGTAAGATTTTTCTTCTTTTTTCATGATTTTTTTCACTATATTTGTTTTTTATTTTATTTTTAATTGTTTTGTTCTTAATAATTGTATAAATGTTGTTGTGAGATTTGTTTTTTCACATGAGATCAATTTTTAGTTGATTTATTTATAGGATTTTTAAATTTTTAGCAATTCCAACTTCATTTTTTGCATATGAATTTTTTTAGTTGAATTTATTTTTTTGTTTTATTTATTTGTTGCAAATTTGTTTGAGTTGATTTTCTTATTTTTATTTCAAGCATTTTGAGTATATATTATACAGTGTTGATTTATGTTAATTTAATTATTTTATAATTTTATAAAATGAATTTTTTTAAAATGTTTTTAAATAATTACCGACGGAATTGCAGATGGAATTTCCATTGGTAATTCCGTCGGTAAATCCGTTGGTAATAAAAAAATTATTACCAAGGGATATACCGTCGAAATGAAGCGGGTAATTTTATTTTTTTATTTCCGATAGATTTACCGACGGACAAAAAATTACCGATGAACGATTCAACGACGGAGCATTGCCGTCTATGATTCCGTCGGTAAATTAATTACCGACGGAATATGTGTCTTACGCCGACGAAAAAATTCCGTCGGTAAAACTGTTAAATCTTATAGTGACTTAAGCCATTCTATTATTCTCAACTTTGATTTATTTAATTATATGTATGCAATATAAATTTTGAAATAAATTGCCAATTTTTTATTAAAATAAATTATGAATAAGATTATAAATAAATTTAAATAATTAATATTATGCATGGAATAAATTTTTTAAATTGTATTGTGGAGGTAACCTTTCGCTTCAAAGAATACGGTAAGGGTGACATCGATCTTAGACTTAACTTACTTAATGCCTAAATCTCTAACCAAAGTCGATCTATTTTTGAATTCCTAACTTTTTAATTTATAGGTTGTGACTTTTTTTTTCCTTCAATTTTGAAGAATCTCGCATTCATCACGGTGAAATAATTTTGAAGAGTGTCACATTTATCACGGCTCGTCTGCTGGACCAGAGTTACATTCAATATTCACTTAGGTGTTGCTTTCATTTGACGTGAGAAGCAGGGCGTTCCTCTAATTGCCTGTTTACTAGTCTGCCAATAACACTATTTATTAAGCGCCACACACAATCTTTTTAAAATATAGAGTGTTTCTTGCTTACCTCAAATCTCTTGAAAAAGACTGAAAAGGTCTTAATTCGACGCATCTCGGCAATGGAGAATCGTATGCCCTTTGCTATAATTACCTTCACCCTCGTCATCTTCCTCTATGGCAAGTAGTTTTACAATATTACATATATTAGATTCTTGCATGGAAAACAGCTCCACTGGATATCCGTACCTCTTCTTCACTCTTTTTTTGAGTGGCTAGTGCTTGAATAAAGCAAAGTCCAGGGAGGTCAGAGACAAGAATGTAGAACGAGCACGCTGAAGATTCACATGGACACCTCAGGTCAATGGTACTGTGGAAGCAGCGGCTATGGTTCCTGAGTCAACGTGGGGCAAGATAGTAACTCGAGGGTGGCGAAAAGAGACAGTGCTGATGAGAGAGGCTGTATTGTTTTTTGTTTTTTGTTTTTTTTTGGTAAAGAAGAAGCTCGCTAAAGAGTGTGTACGGGAACTTTTTTGGCTACCCTTAGAAAGGAAACGGGTCGTCTGATTTTGAAAAATGGCAGTGAAGTTTTTCAGCCCCATTTTCTTCTTCTTCTTTTTTTTTCTCTCTCTCTCCTGCCCACTCTTTATGATTATAAGATTTGGTGTGAGCTTTATAGAACACGAGGATTCTGAATATATTAGTTCATTTTAGTAATTATTTAAATATTTATATATTAGCTCTCATTCTTGTTAAAATAAAATAAAAGAGGATTATGAATATACATATTATATAAGCTATTTTAAGAAAAAAAACAACAAAAAATCATCAATCCTATCATACTCCAAGGTTGTGTTAAATTGAGCATTTATATAGAACATTAGAGTATTTATTCTTATCCTCACTACACTTAAACACTTTCAAATCATCTAAATGTTATTGATTGAGCTATGGAGATTCTAAAGTTTAAATTGTATCATCTACTATATGAGAGGGTTTTGTTGTGAGTAAAATCATCCTTATAATCCTTTGAGAGTTAGGATAAAACTCTTGGTATTGGTGAGGGAACATCACCAAGGAAAAAATTTTAAAGCGAGCATATCTTCAAGAGGGAAAATTTTTGGTGTGGATTCATCAAGTGATGAAAAATTTTGAAAAGCGAATATCTTCTAGTGGTGTAAAATCTTGGTGAGGATTCATCAAGTGACAATTGTAATCTTCAACTTGGACTAATGAAAGAATAAAATAGACAAGACCGATTTAGTGTTTGAGGTGTGAATATAGACTTGTCAAATCACGTTAAAAACCAAGTTTACAATTCTTATCCCTTTACTCTTTACTTTACATAATTTAATTATATTGTTGGTTAATTGAATTAATTTCAATATTTATTATTATTAATGAAACATCTAATTCACCTCCCCTTAAGTATATTGTTGCTTGAACCCTAGAACAACAACTACTCCGTCCAACCACTAATCGCAGCTGCCAATGACATACACTAATAACATTAGCAGCAACATTGATCACAAATAACACAACCAAAACAACTCATATCGATACCAAAATCCAACCATTCTCTTTCTCAATCTCACTTACCATAACAAAACACCACTATTAACGTTGTTATCTCTTTCCAACATCATCACAACAACTTCCTAACCAGTAGTAGCAAAGGCAGTAATAGTGGAAGCAATGGAAGGGAAGAGAATATAATGGTGCTCCCAGTCCAGCTAACCACCTTTGTGACCATCATTGGCGTGTGGGACCAGATACCACCAACAATTGTTATCACACACTAGCGCGTGGCTATCATGTTCCAATATTGCCCTCAACAGTCCAACAACTTCTTCACCTAATTTCCATTGCTTTGATTAACTTCAGCTACTCTAAAAGGTTGTCGAGTTCTAAATTAATTTTTTGAATAATTTTTTACTATGTTGTTAGATATTATGATGAAATGCTTATCGGTTGAGACCGATTGCATATAACTATGAATGTTTGTGGTATTTAAAGTGTTGGGATTTACACTGTGGTGTGGCAACCTCTAGGATATGATGCCCCGTTTATGAAATTTTAATGTGGATGTTTGATTTTTCTTATATGTTTAGTTTTTTAGAATGATGGGTTTTGCGTGTGGATGTGTTTTAAAAAACATACATTAGAGATTAACATTACTTTTTTTCTAAATCGATAAAATTATCTATTTTTAGGGATTAACGTCAAGATTTTTCTTTATTAATGAGTCTTCTTTTTTTTAAGGACCAAAGTCAATTTTTTATTAAAATAAATCACAAATAAAAATAGAAATAGATTTAGATAATTAATAGCATTCATAGAATAAATTTAGAAAAAACATTGTAGAGGTAACCTTTCATTTGAAAGGATGCGATAAGAGTAACATTGATCTTCTCTTAGACCTAACTAACTCAATACCTAAAATCTCAAACTAATGTCTAATTTAGGATTCCTGGTTTTTTTTTTATTACTAGGTGGTAACTTCGTTATTTTTTTTCCTTCAATTTTGAAGAGTCTCGAATTCGTCATGGTGTGATAATTATGATAATTATTAATTAACCAAGTTAAGAAAATTTATATCGACTACAACTAATTATTTTCATTGATAATTATTAATTAACGTACAAAGTAAAAGCATTCTATTGAAATTTAATTCGACTACAACTAACCTATTAATTAAGAAATCCTTGAAATTTAAATTGACTACACATGATTATTTTCATTGATAATTATTATAATTATTAATTAATAAGTTAAGGAATCCTATTGAAATATAAATTGATTATAACTAATCATTTTCATTAATAATTATCATAATTATTGAGAATAAAAGTACATCAATAAATTAGTTATTTTGATTTGCAAAGGAAAAATATTATTTAAAATTCTAAATTAAAATAATAAAAATTATATTTCAATAGATTTATGATGTTTATAACAGTGTAACCTATTGAATTGTATTGTTGAGAACAACCTTGTTATGGTTTGATTTTCTACTTAATGAAGTGAACAATGATCCAGTCAAACCCAAATGACTTAAAGGGTTAACTTGTGACTTAGTTCACTTGTTCAAACTTGTGTTGCATGTGAACATTGGGGCGAGCTATGTAAAAAAAAAAAGATAAAACAAGAAAAATGAGTCGCTATCTAGATTTATGGTAACTAGAAACCCTAATTTGTCTTTAGAGGTTCTAGGTAAAGAGCTGGCTATGTAATAATCAAGATAGACATAACTCTATACATCCTATCTAAGATAAGCTACTTTGTTGTTTGTTTTGAATGATAAATGTGTTTTTTTACAGTTCACCTAAATTGATATGTATGTTATTCAATGTATTATTCGTATTATCTATTAAACAACATTTAAAGAACATATTCTACTATTAGACCTTTCTATCCTCGGTTATTTGGAAATAATGAGCACACCTATATACAAGGCTTATTACGGGTTGAAAAATTGATATTATTCATTATGTAGTGTCCAAAGAACAGGGTCCGCTATTGGACTATTCCATCTTGGGCTACTTAATTTTATTAGTTAATATCCTTAGAGATCATGTATTAATTAGTATTATTATTCACATATCAACACTTGAAGAACATAGCCCAATATGAGATCATATCATCATGGGTCAATTAGTAATTAATAAAAATAATTAATTCATCAATCAAATATTAATTGATCTTATTACTCGATAACCAACATCCAAAAAACAAGACCTAGTATAAGACCATTCCATTTTGGATTAATTAATCAATTGATAGGAACAATTAATACAAGAACAATTTTATTTTTATTTTTTATTTTTCTTTATTAATCAACATCTGAAAGACAAAGCCTAAGGTTAGAGCATACAATCTTGAGTTAAATAATCAATCGTTATTTTTTTATAAAAATAATAATTCCATATAATATTCATGGCAAGATTTTTCACAATGATCTAACAAAATTCTAATTAAATTTTAAATTCTATGGTTATATTCAACCATCTCATAATATTCATCCAGCTAACTTCAAGAAACAAGTATCTCACACATTTTGCATATTTTTATTTTCTATATGCACATAACCAAAAACCAATTAACAAACAATTTCTAATCAACATTTCTTTTTATAAAAACTGTAAATTATTTTTTAATCAAACAATCAAAATCAATAATGCTCATTTGTTATTTTCACATGATACTTATATCATATTATATTTATAACAAAACTCCAAATCAAACCATTCTCTCATCACCTCAAAATTATGTTCATCCAACCAAACAACATTAACAAATTTCAATCTTATAATTAATATTTCACCTTCGGGAATGGCTGGAGACGTTTGGAATCTGCTGGAAGTAGGTTGATCGGTGGCGTCGTGTCTGTTGCACGCGCCCTGGAAGAGAACTGTCATTGTTGGCGTGTCACGCCCTGGAAGTGTTTTTCAATCGCTTTTTTTAAAACAAAACGAACTGGTGTAGACAACATCCACCCCATTAAAAAACAGTAGGCGTGTGGGCTTTGGTTTCGAAGCACTCGTGTTTCATATGAATCAAGCAGATAATATGTCGTCAACGCACGCTTGTGTTTTTTTTCGTGTGGGCTAGGGCCCTTCATTTTCTTATCTCATTGTTTTTTTTCTTTTTACACATTTGTAATTGAATTATTTTAAAAGAAATTAATTTAAATGATGCTTAAATAATTGATTAATTATGCCATTATTTTTAAATAATATTAGCATCGATCTTTCATAGTAATATTAACAATTTCATTCTACGTGGTTATTTATAAACTTAATATGCATACTTTTCTAAATATGGATAAAATATCTATTTTTCAAAAAATTATTGTAAGTTTTTAAATAATGTTTTCAAAATTTTTATTGTTACATTATTTTTTTAATAGATTCCCGTCAAAATTATCAATTTATTATTTCATTATTTTATTTTATTAAAACTTTCTTTTCATATTATCATAAGATTTTAAATAAAAATAAATCAAGTTTATGATACACAATTATTTTTTAAAACAAAAGGGAATGCATTAATAAGAGAGAGAAGTTTTGATTAACAAGATACCTTTTAAAAACTTATTTAAGATCATTAAAATTTTTGTATTGATTTTAATTGCTTATAATCTCTATGCAATTGTTGTTATCCATTTTTTTGATCTCGTATAAAAAAATCGAAAAGAAAAGGTAAGAGAGAAAATACAAAAAAAAAATTAAAAATTATAGGAGAAAATAAAAAAGATAAATCAGTGAGAAGAGTATACCAGAATACTTAGAAAATTATCAAAGACTGAATGAGAAAGATCAAATATACAAAATTGAAAAGACTTTACAGTGCATTTTCGACTGATGAAAGCTCTATTAACAAAGAAAATTCAATTCGATGAGGAAAATTCAAAATTGAATGTTTAAGGACTCAATTAGAATTTTTCAAGGTTTATTTGAATTTATTGAGGGTTTAATTGCAAGAAAAAATTATTTTTAAAAGTCAATTGAAACTTTAATTAGAAGAAATTAAAGTTTGGGGTCAAATTGCAATTTTTAGGAGTTAATTTGGTCTAATTAGGAGATTAATTACATAAATATTGAATTTTGATAGGAAAATAAGGACTTGATTGAAAAAATCAAAAACCAAGAATCAAACTGGAAAAGGCGTGTGATGAATATAGGGTTGAGATTAATCAAATCAGGAACCAAATTGAAGAAATTGAAAGTTTGTTGATCAATTGACGGTCAAAATACACAAATTAAGAACCAATGACCAAAATGAAAATGGTGGCCAACTTAAGGGCTGGTATTTAAGTTTGGCGGGGGTTAAATTGCATGGAAGTAAAAGGTTTTTTGTGTCAATTAAAGGTGTATGTGCCACAATTGGAAGAATAGGGACTAAATTTAAAATTTGCCAAATCCCAAATTAAAAACCCTAATTTCTAGGGTTTTAACCCAGACAACACGTTGTTCAGCCTCTGCTCATTTTCTTCCTTGGCAGTTCACGATGATCAGGTTGACACCTTCCAAGAGCTCATTCTAGAGTTCTAGACCTCCAAATGACATGAGGGTTTTTGCAAATGGAAGAGGAACATCCCCTCTACAACCCTATTTCCATGAAATTAGACGTTTACATCCTAATTTTTCCATTGAAGTTCCTAACATCTTGTCTCTGATGAGTCATCACTCAATTTTGAGATTTAGGCTAGGTGTGGTTAGTACATTTGAACGAATGAATGTGAAGCTACAAACCTTCAAATTAAGTAAGAATGGATCCAAATGAAAGTTGTGCACTCCTTCTATAGAATAGCTCCAATGACGTCAGAAACTCTAACAAAGCCTCAAAAGTGGGCAACTCAACTAGCCCTGACAGTGCAACTATCTTGCAAAAAACGATTTGGTTTTCATGTTTTCACACAAAAAGGCTCGTCAATGAGTCCTTATCAAGGGTTCAAAACACTCCTCTTAAGATCAAGATGTTAAGAATGGATTCAAAACTTCCTAAAATCCTATAAATACCCCTCAAGCATGCTTAGGGTTGAAGAGTAAAGAGGAAAATGAAAAAAAAAGGATAAAAAAAAGATAAGAAAAAGGAGAGTAATAACAGTAAAAAATATATATAAGTTTAGAGGTCCAAAAGTGAAAGCCAAGTTTTTCTTAAGCTTTGTAAGTTTGTGAGAGGCAAAACTTTTCAAAGAAAAACTAAGAGAGAATAATTTGTTCTAGATTTACATTGCAGACCCAAAAGTAGGTCCTTTGTGGCCTGCTTTTATTGTTTTTATTATTTGTTTTGGTTATGTTTATGTTTAGAAGCATAAGAGGAGGTTTGAAGGCTTACGAAGTAATGTTGCATCCACAAAAAATTACACATCAACGTGTTTACCAATAAAAATATTTCATCGGTAAACATAGATAGAAATGACGATGGGATCAATTCAGTCGGTAAATACCACGCCAAAATACCGACGAAATATTTCTGTTGGTGATTTCGTTTGTATTCATAGATTTTCTGGTAGTGATTTTCATTTTGATCCATGGTCTTAGATTTCTTCAATTTACCCTTAATTGACCATTAAAATTTTAAGTCGATTCAATTTTACCCCTGATTTTAGCCAATTGGGTCCCTAGAATTCGATTCCTTTGTCAAATTGATCCTTGGCTGAAAATTTCATTAATGCAACTCTTAATTGACCCCAAAACTTTAATTTTTCTATATTTGAAATCCTTCCTCAACCAACATTTTCTGCATCGCTAGTCTCCTTGCTATTATTATTTTATTTTTATTTTGAAAAGGAATAAGGTAAAAAATTTTGGGGAATAACCTAAAAATGAGTTTTGACATCAACAAGTATGAAAGATGTTATGAAAAAATCAATGAAGATGTCCAAGATTAAAAATAAGTGAAGACTAAGAATTAATTGTTCATTTCAGTGATTATGTACATCTTTATATCTTAGCTTAATAGCATAATTAAAATGAACTCAAACACTTCACTCTACATGTATATAGGATTAGTATCGGTTCAAGTTTCAGCAGGTTCAAATTATCAAAATCCGGTATTTAAGTTGATCCGGTCGACCGTTTGGTAATACCAAGTGAACTGGTTGTTCGGTTTGGTGCCGACAACCTTTTCTTTCTCTTCTTCTTTCCTCTCTCCTTGATTCTCGCTTATGCCCCTTCAAAATTTCAAAGCACATCTTTAATTTGTTATTCATTCAGATTTGGTACCTATTCTTTTGATCATTGTTTGTTTTGTTTTGAATAATTAATTAAATTGGAATTCTTTGACAATTTCATTCCCTTTCATTTTTTTTATCTTTCAAATTTTGTTCATATTCTTTTGATTGCAATTTTTTATTTTGATTTTTTTTTACAATATCATCCTCCATAAGTTTTTTTTTTCCTATCAGATTTAATCCCTCATTCTTTTGATTGCTATTTTTTTTTCACTTTGGCAATTTTTTTAAATTGATTTGTTTCTTATTTTTGTTATTCAACATTAAATTAGTTGCGAATTGTGCTTCTTAATCAATTTCAAGTCTAGGATTTTATAAGTTGTGAGTTTTAGAGATTAACTTAGGTTTAAGAGGTTCACCCGAGTTTACTTGGTTTTTTCTCTTTTTTTAAGCTCATGCTTATTTCAGTTTCATCCTTCAATATTTATTTAATTAAATATTGGGCTCCATTGATTTTTTTTTATAACTCAGGATATCTCGAGTATTTTTATTTGTTATTTTTTTTAATTTCTCATTTTTATAGACATTTTTTCATTTAATTTAATTTAATTTAATTAATTAATTAAATAAATATAGGCAAGTGATGCTCATTTCATAATATTTTAAAATACAAAATAAATAAATAAAATTGTATTGGGTAGACATTGTTTTATTGGCACGAATAATCATTTGGTTAAATACAAATTTATTCAAATAAAGAAATTATTAAACACAATTAGTATATGCTCCGTATTGCGATATCAAATATTTTGATATTTATTGAAAAGATATTTCCATAAAAAAATCTACCTGATATTTATAGACACAGAAATATAGCTTTTACACTAACAAAGTACTATGTCGGGTGTAAATCAATTTTCTTGTGAGTATGGCCCTATTCCTGCATTCAATTGCTTTCATTAGACGTGAGAAGCAGGGCGTTCCTCTAATTGGCTGTTTACTAGTCTGCTTTCTCATTAATTGAGATATCTAGTTAGTCACTTGTGGTTCAAACCAAGAGCATTTGTATATTTTCATTGGGGTTTTTTTTTTTATCAGGGTGGTTTATTTTTAATTTTATAATTTAATAAATATAATTTATTATTCATTTGGATTTGGTTTCTATTTTTGAAATTATAATGTCTCACAATTTGGATTTATAATTTAAGCATAACTTCAATTTGTTATTCATTTGGATTTGGTTTTTATTATTTTAATTATTAGTTTTTTTATTTTAAATAATTTATAAAATTAGAATTCTTTACAATTTTATCCCCCTTCAATTTTTGAAATAATGTCTCACAATCAACACAACATTATGAAACTTGTGGATTTGGAATAATTCCAGAGTTACATTCATTAGACAAATGGATTTGGAATAAATTATATTGGGGGTCTTACCTAACAGTTTAAAATTTTGAGTTGAATTGAATTTTTGATATTGTATCATAGTCTTGATTACCAAGCGGTCACGAGTTCGAATCTCACCATCCCTATTTATTTGATAAAAATTAAGTAAAAGGTAATATGAATCTATACAAGTTTCAAGTCTAAAAGGCTTTCACTTGAAGGAGTGTGTTAAAAAATAATATAAATTATATCTGAAAACCTCACCTAACAGTTTAAGTTGAATGAGACGATGCGTGTTACGTATGGTTGTTTGGTTTGGCAGTGACAAACTTTTCTTTTTCTTTTTCCTTTTCTTTTCTCTCTTCTTGATTTTCACGTGTTCCTCTATTTGACTGTTTACTAGTCTGCAAATTTAACACTATTTATTAAGTGGCAAACACAATCTTTTTAAAAGATACTGAAAAAGAGTTAATTCGACGCATCTCGGAAATGGGGAGTTGCATGCCCTTTGCTATAATTACCTTCACCCTCTTCATCTTCCTCTATGGCAAGTAGTTTTACAATATTTCATATATTAGATTCTTGCTTGGAAAACTCTATTATGCATATTATTCACTTTGATTATTCTCCTTGCTCTTACATACATACTTTCTGTTTGCATATGCAATATTGCGCAGCTTGCATATATATTTTCTTTGAATCGACCAAGATTTAATTATTGATATGAACAAAAATAAATCTTGCGCAGCTTGCACGCATGCAGGAGCTCAATCTGTGACTTTCGTCGTCAAAAACAACTGTCCATACACAGTCTGGCCAGGAACTGCTAGTTAGTCACTTGTGGTTCAAACCAAGGGACCAGAGTTACATTCGTTACTCAATTGGGTGTTGCTTTCATTTGACGTGAGAAGCAGGGCGTTCCTCTAATTTCCTGTTTACTATTCTGCTTTCTCATTAATTGAGATATCTAGTTGGTCACTTAAGGTTGAAACCAAGGGCATTTGTATATTTCATTGGGTTTTTTTTTTATCATGGTGGTTTATTTCCAATTTTGTAATTTAATAAATATAAATAATATTAAAAAAATGGTTGATGAGTACAGGTCAGTGCAAGGGTGGTCTCCGCGCATTTCAGGTGGCAGGTGTAGGGTCGTTCGTTGACCAAAGACCGTCGTGGATGAGGTTGTGCGTGTGACAGATAGTTGTTCAGTTTTGTGCCGACAACCTTTTCTTTTTCCTTTTCTTCTCTCTCTCCCCTTGATTTTCATGTGTGCCCCTTCAAAATTTCAAAGCACGCCTTCAATTTGTTATTCTTTTGGATTTGGTCCCTATTCTTTTGATTATTGTTTGTTTTGTTTGGAATAATTTATAAAATTGAAATTCCTTGACAATTTCATTCCCCTTCTGTTATTTCATCTTTCAAATTTTGTCCATGTTCTTTTAATTGCTATTTTTTTATTTGAAGTAATTTTTAATTTGATTTTTTTTACAATATGATCCTCTAGAAGTTTTTTTTCTTTCTATTGGATTTTTCACTTATTTTAAAAATGACTCGGGATATCTTGAGTATTTTTTATTTGTTGTTTTTTTATAGATATTTATTTTTTTCATTTAATTTAATTAATTAATTAAATATAATCATGTGATGCTCATTTCATAATATTTTGAAATACAAAATAAATAAATAAAATTGTATTGGGTAGACATCCTTTTATTAGCACAGATAATCCTTTGATTAAATACAAATTTATTCAAATAAAAAAATTATTAAACACAACTAGGTACATGCTCCGTGTTGCGATATCAAATACTTTGTTTTATATTTATCTCTTGATTTTTCTTGTTTAGTCTTTACTTATTATTAACGAGTTTCTTTTATATTTATTAGCACAGATAATTCTTGATTATTATATAATGTATAGCACGTATATATATGTATAGGAATTAATGTAGGATTATTCCAATATTGTGATTCCTACAGTTACTATCATATACTACCACATATTTATAAATAGAAAAGGTTGGCTAAGACACAACTTAAGTCATTCTATTATTCTCAACTTGGTATCAGATCCCTAAATAAATTAAAAAACTCTCTCTCCCCTCTGTAATGGACTCTTCATCCCAGTCGCCTGCTACCTCCCTCTTTGCACATCCATGGGGTCTGCTGCCATCAAAGCACCTCTGTTGCCCATGCCTAACACCCTCCCTTCATCCTTTGTCTCTCAACACCGGTCCTCTGGAAATTTTGGGCAAAACAAGGCCCGTTTCCATGGAGGATGGTGTCCCAACCAGTTTAGCAGCAGAGGGAACATGTCTGCTGTGTCCAGACCAGATTTTCATAGCTTCCATGAACCCTCTAACAATGATGACAATCAAGGTAATTGGCAGGGAAATTAGTAGCGCAACAGTGGCAGAATACACGTTGCCAATTGTGCCAAACATTTGGCCATACAGCCCTTCATTGTCCTCAACTCAGCACCGTGGATGTGGATAGCAACCTAGTTCAAATCTGGTGTTGAGTAATGTCTCCTTAACAAGTATTGTTGATTGGTTTTCGGAAACTAACGCTAATCAACACGTTACATCTGATCTTGAAAAATTAGATGTTTCAGAATCATATCTCGGTAATGATAATTTGCATGTTGGTGATAATAAGAGACTTCTCATATCTCATATCAATCATACTAAACTATATACACCACATCATACTTTCACTTTGTCTAACGTTCTTCATGTTCCGCATATTACTAGTCTGGTCCTCTTCGTGCATTCAATTGCTTTCATTCAATTCCTCTAATAGGCTGTTGACTAGTCTGCTAGTTAGTCACTTGTGGTTCAAACCAAGGGACCAGAGTTACATTCGTTAGTCAATTGGGTGTTGCTTTCATTTGACGTGAGAAGCAATTCGTTCCTCTAATTCCCTGTTTACTATTCTGCTTTCTCATTAATTGAGATATCTAGTTAGTCACTTGTGGTTCAAACCAAGGGCATTTGTATATTTCATTGGGTTTTTTCTTTGATATCGACTACAACTAATTATTTTCTTTGATAATTATTAATTAACCTACGAAGTTAAAGAATTCTATTCAAATTTAATTTGACTTCAACTAACCAATTAAGAAATCTTGTTGAAATTTAAATTGAATACAACTGATCATTTTCTTTGTTAATTATCATAATTATTAATTAATAAGTTAAGGAATCCTATTGAAATATAAATTGATTATAACCAATCATTTTCATTGATAATTATCATAATTATTGAGAATAAAATGACATCAATAAATTACTTATTTTGATTTGTAGCAAAAAAAAATTATTTAAAATTCTAAATTAAAATAAAAAATATATATTTCAATAGGTTTATGATATTCTTAACAGTGTAACATATTGATTTGTTGATTTGTAACGTAATTTATATGGTTGAGTCATTCCTAACAATGCAACTAATTAATTGTGCTATTTTTATAATATTTTTTTACCTCAAAAAACTTAGATCCAAGTGCAATTTCTATGAGAGGTTATGTAAGTCGTAGTCATTAAACTTGGTCTAGTCCAATAGGATGCGTTTGTGATTTGTTGACCCAAAACCTTGTTTTGGTTTGATTTTCTTTTGAACAGAAGTGATGATCTAGTCAAACCCGAGTGACTTAAAGGGTCAACCTGTAACCTAGTTCACTTGGTCAAACCTGTGTTGCATGTGGATAACTGAGCGAGCTATGTGAAAAAAGGTAAAACGGGGAAAAAAGGTCACCACCTTGATTTATAGTAACTAGAAACCCTAACTAATCTTTACAAGTTCTAGGTAAGAGATTGGTTATGTAATGGGTAAGATAAACATAACTCTATACATCATACTTGAGGTAAGCTGCATTGTTGTTTGTTTTCAATTATAAATATTTTTTTTTTGTTCACCGAAACTGGTATGTATGTTATTCGATGTATAGTTCTTATTATCTATTAAACAACATTTAAAGAACATGTTCTACTATTGGACCTTTCTATCCTCAGTTATTTGGAAATAATGAGCACACCTATATATGAGGCTTATTGTGGGTTGAAAAAATCATATTATTCATTCTTTTTCCATTTTCTAGTAGCATGACCAAAATGAACTCCTGTTTCCAACATCTCTTTTAAATTAATGTTCCAATATCTTCTTATTATTTCTCTCCACACTTCGTCTCTTCTTTTTTTCTTTGAAAGGAAAAAAAAAAAACAAACGAGATACCCTGCCACTATGAGACCTTTCCATCTTGGGTTACTTAATTTTATTGGTTAATATCCTAAAGATCATGTATTAATTGGTACTATTATTCACTTATTGACACCTGAAGAACATAACCCAATATCATATCATATCATCATGGGTCAATTAGTAATTAATAGAAACAATTAATTCATCGATCAAATATTAATTGAACTTGTTACTCGATAACTGACATCCGAAAGACAGGACCTAGTATAAGACCATTCCATATTGGACCATTCCATCATATTCAACCATCTTATAATAGTCATCCAACTAACTTTCAAAAACAAATATCTCACACATTCTGCATGTTTTTATTTCTTATATACACATAACCATTTAACAAACAATTTCTAATCAACATTTCTTTTTATAAAAAAAATGCACAAATTGTCTATCATATCTTCAAAATCACAATTTAGACTTGTCAATTATTTTTTAATCAAACAATCAAAATCAATAATGCTCATTTATTATTTTCACATGATACTTATATCATATTATATTTATAACAAAACTCCAAATCAAACAACTTTCTCATCACCTCAAAATTATGTTCATACAACCAAACAACATTAACAAATTCCATTCTTATCATTAGTATTTCACCTTCGAGAATGGATGGAGATGTTTGGAATCTATTGGAAGTAGGTTGATCAATGGCATTGTGTCTGTTGCACGCCTTGGAAGAGAACTGCCATTGTTGGCGCGTCATGTCGACGAGACCTGAGATCGTGTTAAGACCTCCACATGGTAGATCAGTCCTTCCTTTTACTACTGACCCCAATGATGAGGCCCCCGGCTACCAGAGAAAGAAGATCGGCTGAGTTGAAATTTCTACTTTGTTCTATTTCTATTGTAATTCCTCTTCCTCTTTAGTTCTTCTCTCTACTGGTTATAGGTGCAACTGTCACCATGGGAGAGGGTAAGTGGTTGGATTGAAGTTGCTAGTACTAATCAGAGCTTCCTGAGTTATGTGGTTGATTGCTATACACGATGGAGATTCCTGGTGTCTCACAAGAGTTGCTAATGGTTGTCGCATGTGTGTGACATCATGGTGAACATCCTCTCAGATTAGGAAATGGGAAAGACAAGGAATTCTTGTCCTTTATTAGTGGAAAGAGGGAATAGGAGTCGCCACCTAGTATTTTGGTCACTAGGAACCCTAACTTGTCTTAAAAATCGGGCACTGGGAATGGTTGTGTAAAGGGAAGGTATTAGCACCCCTAATACGTCTTACCTAAGGTAAGCCGCATTATTTAATTGTCTGATATAACTAATGTATTATTGTGTTTTCTAATTGTTAGTCAGTCTAAGGTTTAAGAAAAGTCTTCCTCGGTAAGGAGATCCTTATCTTATCAGGTAAAAACCTAATTGTTCTAATGTCAATACAAAAAAAAGAACTACCTTTTTATTTAATATCTAGAATACGTCTTACGTATAAGTTTGTAATCCTAGATACTAAAAGAAAACAATATAATTTTTTTAGTATTTTTGAAATATAGACCTAGTTCTCATTGCTTTAATAAACTGGTTATTAAAGCCTAAAATGCATGCTAACACTTTTTATTTTATTTTATTTTGTATGAAAATACGATATGAAATTTCTTATATTTTTTAGAGACTTGGTCATATGCATGAAACAAAACATTTTTGTTGTTGTTTTTCTATATATTGTTTTTGCAACATTTTAGAGAAAAAATAGGTATTTTAATAACAAATTTGTATCTTTATAGTGTAAAAATACAAACCAAAAGAAATTGGGTCGAGGTCGGCCCAAAAGAGTTTGGCCGATGTCGACCCAACATATTATTTTTCATTTTTTATAAGGCTGGACTCAGCCCAAGAAACCATGAACTGGTTACTCTGCTTAGCACAGTAGCTAGTTACTATGTAGAACATGAATTATGGTGGTGCAAATGAAATGGAGAAGGAAAGAAGGTAAGAAGATGGAACATATATGGGAAGAAGATTACTTTGAGTGAGGGAAGTGTGGTTGGTGACATTGTTGTGGTGGCGGCTAGGAGGAATGGTGGCTGCTACTACTAACTAGCAAGAGAGAGGAGGAGAGGAGGTTCCTTTTCTTCTCCAAATAGAGGCCAAATAGTGTTCCTTCCTTTTCTTTCCTTTTTCTTCTTTGTTTTTCTTTTTCTTCCCTTTCTTTCCTTTTTTTTTCCCTTGTTTTCTTTCTATCCTTTCCTCTTTTGTTTCGTTCCTTTTTCCTTTTGCCTTTTTGTTTTCTTTCTTTCTTTTTTTTTCACCCCCTAACCTCCTGGAAAGGGTGGTATTTATAAGGGGTGGGGGGGGAGCTTCCCTACCACTGTCTAGTCATGGCGAAGGGGTAGGTAGCTAGGGTGGCCCCTGTGCAGCCACCCTAGAGTCACCCGCAAGGCTTGTCCCCTCAGCCCCATTCATCATGGTGGTAGGCCACGAGGGAGTGTGGGTTGTGTCGGGGTTTTTGGGCAAGTGGGAGAGAGAGAGAGAGAGAGAGAGAGAGAGAGAGGCGTTGCAAAGGAGGGGAAAAAAACCTTCTTCCCTTGCCTACAACGCGTCTAGGGGAAGTAGATGATGTACAGTGACATTGTTTTGAGCTGGTTTTTTTTTTCCTTTTTTAAATAACAATGCATGAAACGACGTCATTTTGTACAACACACGCCATTTCATATAAATGAAAATGGCGCGTAAGAAGTCCTTTTTTTCCAAATCAATCCTAAAATTTTTATTTGTTCAATTAAGTGTGTCGCACGTCTCTGCGCGACGTCTATTGGTGATTTTCGTTCATTGTTTGATGGTTCTTTAGGAGTCGCCACCTAGTATTCGATTTAGGGTTACTAGGAAACCCAAGTGTACTGGTCTTTGTCAGAGATTCAAAGGTAAGGGACTGGTTGTGACTAGGGAAGGTATTAGCTCCCCTAGTGCACCCTACATAAGGTAAGCTGCTTCGTGGTTTTGATGTCTTAAAGAAGTTTTAAAAATTTTATCTTTTCATCGGATATTAGAAATACGACTTACATGTAAGTTCATAATCCTTAACCATGAGCAAATCAAAACATTAAATTCTTCTTTTTTTTTGTGGCTTTATCATAAAAAAACATTCATAAAAAAATACAAACACACACATTCACTTTTACTCTATTTTACACATTCAACCATGTTCCAAAATAACAAAATTCAAAATAAATCAAATACAATTCAAAAAAATTACAAA
>Ga0325411_1000642_pt1 | contig 37044 bp, 21 predicted proteins | sample PopdelMetagenome_13_FD_206181 | JGI IMG/M metagenome (GOLD analysis project Ga0325411, IMG submission 206181) | Populus deltoides microbial communities from Bellville, Georgia, United States - Xylem-PdIQD-R4 | ecosystem: Host-associated > Plants > Phyllosphere > Stem > Wood/Secondary xylem...
ACAATTATACTCACACCTATCAACCATAATATTTATGATATGCATTATATAACAAAAATATCATTATGGATGGATAATTTAAATAAATATAGATACATAGACATGAAATATGGATATATAAACTACAACGTTAAATTCATCCAATCAAGTTTAAACATTTATTATACAAATTAAGTTATACAAACATTTTCATGTTTACAAAATACAAGGGTATACTCCCTAGAACCTAGATTTCAAAAAGGAAACATAAGCTAGGATCTACTCCTGTCGTGCATGCGATGATCCTGAAACAAAATACATATTATTGCAAGGTGAATATCACAATAAATATAACAATATGAATATCTAATAATTTCAACAGGGTAACATGCATTTATATTTCATTTACTTCTCCCTTCTAGTTTTTTTTTATTAAAATCTCTTCCTTATTCAAACTATTAATAACCGTTCCCTCTGCCACTATCAACTTTCATTCCAGACCTTAGACCTTATAAGATTAACATGATTACTTTTGCTTATCACATTACCGATACCACTTTCACTGGTATCGTCCTCACCACCCTATATGAGTCGATATAAGGCGATCCCTTTACCCGAGATCCTAACATACACTAAATGTATGCTGGCCAATACATGGTGATCCCTTTATCCGGGATCCTAACATACACTGAATGTATGTTAGCCAATACGTGGAGATCCCCTTACCCGGGATCCTAACATACACTCAATGTATGCTAGACAATACATGGTGATCCCCTTACCCGGGATCCTAACATACACTCAATGTATGCTAGTTTATGCCTCAAATCACACTTCTCATATTTCCTTTGTCAGTGATAATTTCATCACTTGGCAATTCACATAACAACTTTTCACCTTGAATACATATACATTCAGTAATTCACATTTCACATCAAAAAAATACTATCAACCTTCATTCCAGACCTTAGACCTTATAAGATTAACGTGATTACTTTTGCTTATCAAATTACCGATACCACTTTCACTGGTATCGTCATCACCACCCCATAGGAGTCGATATAAGGCGATCCCTTTACCCGAGATCCTAACATATACTAAATGTATGCTTGCCAATACAGGGTGATCCCCTTACCCGGGATCCTAACATACACTAAATGTATGCTAGTCCATTCGTGACGATCCCCTTACCCGGGATCCTAACATACACTCAATGTATGCTAGACAATACATGGTGATCCCCTTACCCGGGATCCTAACATACACTCAATGTATGCTAGTTTATGCCTCAAATCACACTTCTCATATTTCCTTTGTCAGTGATAATTTCATCACTTGGCAATTCACATAACAACTTTTCACCTTGAATACACATACATTCAGTAATTCACATTTCACATCAAAAATATATTAAATCATGAAATTTAACTAGAAAGCATAGGTGTGAATCACCTACCAGCAATAGAAGCTCTACTCGTGCTCCCCTGCTGCTGCTGTTGCACCACGTCTTTGGTCCCTCCTGCAAATCACAGGTTTATCTCATAAATTTTCCTCACTCAAGGATATGTTTTATAATAACCATATCAACAACCAATAAGTCTTTCTTTCAGTCATTTCTTAGTGCTTTATGTTTTTCTCATTTCACTCATTATTACTGTCGTTCTTTATCCAATCCTAGTTATCATTCCTTTCTTTATATTTGGACTATCACTGTTCAACTGTTACTGTCTCGTTTTTGAATTGTTACTGTCTGACCTCTCCTCAGATTTTTAACAATATCTGGAGTTATAGAACTCCGATTCAAGCAAAATTTATGGCTTTGGAAAGGTAAGACATGAGGCTATAAGTTCTATGTTTTGAGAAGAACCCAGTTCTGCCTCTAAGATAGTCAAAATCACTCAATAACAAACACTTGGACTGTTACTGTCCAACTATTACTGTCCATTTTTGAACTGTTACTGTCTGACCTCTCCTCAGATTTTTAACTATATCTAGGGATATAGAACTCCGATTTAAGTGAAATTTATGGCGTTGAAAAGGTAAGACTTGAGGCTACAAGTTCAATGTTTGAGAAGAACCCAGTTCTGCCTCTAAGATAGTCAAAATCGCTTATTAACAAACACTTGGACTGTTACTGTCCAACTCTTACTGTCTGACATCTACTCAAATTTTTAACTATATCTGGAGTTATAGAACTCCAATTCAAGCCAAATTTATGGAGTTGGAAAGATAATACATGAGGCTACAAGTTCAATGTTTTGAGAAGAATCCAGTTCTGCCTCTAAGATAGTCAAAATTATTTATTAACAAACACTTGAACTGTTACTGTCCATTTTTGAACTGTTACTGTCTGACCGCTACTCAGATTTTTTACTATATCTAGAGTTATAGAACTCCGATTCAAGTGAAAGTTGCGGTGTTGGAAAGGTGAGACAGGAGGCTACAAGTTCAATATTTTAAGAAGAACCCAGTTCTGCCTCTAAGATAGTCAAAATCGCTCATTAACAAACACTTGGATTGTTACTGTCCAACTGTTACAGTCTTGTTTTTGAACTGTTACTGTCTCACCTCTCTTCAGATTTTTAACTATATCTGGAGTTATAGAACTCCAATTCAAGCGAAAGTTACAGCGTTGGAAAGGTAAGACAGAAGGTTACAAGTTCAATGTTTTGAGAACAACCTAGTTCTGCCTCTAAGATAGTCAAAATCGCTCATTAACAAACACTTGGACTGTTACTATCTCGTTTTTGAACTGTTACTGTCTGACCTCTCCTCAAATTTTTAACTATATCTAGGATATAGAACTCCGATTCAAGTGAAATTTATGGCGTTGGAAAGGTAAGACTTGAGGCTACAAGTTCAATGTTTGAGAAGAACTCAGTTCTGCCTCTAAGATAGTTAAAATCGCTTATTAACAAACACTTGGACTGTTACTGTCCAACTCTTACTGTCTGACCTCTCCTCAAATTTTTAACTATATCTGGAGTTATAGAACTCCAATTCAAGCCAAATTTATGGAGTTGGAAAGGTAATACATGAGGCTACAAGTTCAATGTTTTGAGAAGAATCCAGTTCTGCCTCTAAGATAATCAAAATCATTTATTAACAAACACTTGGACTGTTACTGTTCCACTGTTACAGTCCATTTTTGAACTGTTACTGTCTGACCGCTACTCAGATTTTTAACTATATCTGGAGTTATAGAACTTTGATTCAAGTGAAAGTTGCGGCGTTGGAAAGGTAAGACAGGAGGCTACAAGTTCAATGTTTTGAGAAGAACCCAGTTCTGCCTCTAAGATAGTCAAAATCGCTCATTAACAAACACCTGGACTGTTACTGTCCAACTGTTACTGTCTCGTTTTTGAACTGTTACTGTCTGACCTCTCCTTATATTTTTAACTATATCTTGAGTTATAGAACTCCAATTCAAGTTAAATTTCTGGCGTTGGAAAGCTAAGACATAAGGCTACAAGTTCTATGTTTCGAGATGAACCCAGTTCTGCCTCTAAGGCAGTCAAAATCGCTCATAAACAAACACTTGGACTGTTACTGTCCATTTTTGAACAGTTACTGTCTGACCTCTCCTCAGATTTTTAACTATATCTCGAGTTATAGAACTCCAATTCAAGCAAAATTTAGGGCGTTGGAAAGGTAAGACTTGAGGCTACAAGTTCAATTTTTTGAAGAACCCAGTTCTGCCTCTAAGATAGTCAAAATCAATGATTAACAAACTCCTGGACTGTTACTGTCCAACTGTTACTGTCTGACCTCTCCTCAGATTTTTAACTATATCTGGAGTTATAGAACTCCGATTCAAGTCAAATTTATGGCCTTGGAAAGGTAAGACACGAGGCTACAAGTTCAATGCTTTTAGAAGAACCCAGTCTGCCTCTAAGATAGTAAAAATCACTCATTTACAAACACTTGGACTGTTACTGTCCAACTGTTACTGTCTATTTTTAAACTGTTACTGTCTGACCTATCCACAGATTTTTAACTATATCTGGAGTTATAGAATTCCGATTCAAGCAAAATTTATGGCGTTGGAAAGGTAAGACACGAGGCTACAAGTTCAATGTTTTGAGAAGAACCCAGTTCTGCCTCTAAGATAGTCAAAATCGCTCATTAACAAATACTTGGACTATTAGTGTCCAACTGTTACTGTCTCATTTTTGAACTGTTACTGTCTGACCTCTAATCAGATTTTTAACTATATGTGGAGTAATCGAACTTCGATTCAAGGGAAATTTATGGCGTTGGAAAGGTAAGACATGAGGCTACAAGTTCAATGTTTTGAGAAGAACCCAGTTCTGCCTCTAAGATACCTAAAATGGCTCATTAACAAACACTTGGATTGATACTGTCCAACCGTTACTGTCTCCTTTTTGAACTGTTACTGTCTGACCTCTCCTCAGATTTTAACTATATCTGGGGATATAGAACTCCGATTTAAGGGAAATTTATGGTGTTGGAAAGATAAGACTTGAGGCTACAAGTTCTAAGTTTTGAGAAGAACCTTGTTCTGCCTCTAAGATAGTCAAATCACTCATTAACAAACCCTTGGACTATTACTGTCCAACTGTTACTGTCCATTTTTAAACTGTTACTGTCTGACCTCTACTCAGATTTTTAACTATATCTGGAGTTATCGAACTGTGATTCAAGTGAAATTTATGGTGTTGGAAAGGTAAGATATGAGGTTACAAGTTTTATGTTTTGAGAAGAACCCAGTTCTACCTCTAAGATAGTCAAAATCGCTCATTAACAAACACTTGGACTGTTACTGTCCAACTGTTACTGTCTCATTTTTGAACTGTTACTGTCTGACCTCTCCTCAGATTTTTAACTATATCTGGAGTTATAGAACTCCGATTCAAGCCAAATTTATGGAGTTGGAAAGGTAATACATGAGCCTACAAGTTCAATGTTTTCAGAAGAACCCAGTTCTGCCTCTAAGATAGTCAAAATCGCTTATTAACAAACACTTGGACTGTTACTGTCCAACTGTTACTGTCCATTTTTGAACTATTACTGTATGACCTCTCCTCAGATTTTTAACTATATCTGGAGTTATAGAACTCCAATTCAAGTTAAATTTATGGCATTGGAAAGCTAAGACATAAGGCTACAAGTTCTATGTTTCGAGATGAACCATGTTCTGCCTCTAAGATAGTCAAAATTGTTCATTAACAAACACTTGAACTGTTACTCTCCAACTGTTACTGTCTCGTTTTTGAACTGTTACTGTCTGACCTCTCCTCAGATTTTTAACTATATCTGGAGTTATAGAACTCCAATTCAAGCAAAATTTATGGCGTTAGAAAGGTAAGACATGAGGCTACAAGTTCTATGTTTTGAAAAGAACCCACTTCTGCCTCTAAGATAGTAAAAAAAGTTTATTAACAAACACTTGGACTGTTACTGTCCCACTGTTAATGTTCATTTTTGAACTGTTACTGTCTGACCTCTCCTTAGATTTTTAACTATATCTGGGGATATAGAACTTCGATTCAAGTGAAATTCATGGCGTTGGAAAGGTAAGACTTGAGGCTACAAGTTCTATATTAAGAAGAACCTAGTTCTGCTTCTAAGAAAGTCAAAATCGCTCATTAACAAACACTTGGACTGTTACTGTCCAACTGTTACTGTCCATTTTTGAACTGTTACTGTCTGACCTCTCCTCAGATTTTTAACTATATCTGGGGATATAGATTTTCGATTCAAGTGAAATTCATGGCGTTGGAAAGGTAAGACTTGAGGCTACAAGTTCAATGTTTGAGAAAAACCATATTCTGCCTCTAAGATAGTCAAAATCGCTCATTAACAAACACTTGGACTGTTACTGTCCAACTATTACTGTCTGACCTCTCCTCATATTTTTAACTATATCTGGAGTTATAGAACTCCGATTCAAGCCAAGTTTATGGAGTTGGAAAGGTAATACATGAGGCTACAAGTTCAATGTTTTCAGAAGAACACAGTTCTGCCTCTAAGATAGTCAAAATCGCTTATCAACAAAAACTTGGACTGTTACTGTCCAATTGTTACTGTCTCACCTCTCCTCACATTTTTAACTATATCTGGAGTTATAGAACTCCGATTCAAGCTAAATTTACGGCATTGGAAAGGTAAGACATGAGGCTACAAGTTTTGTATTGAGAAAAACCCAATTCTGCTTCTAAGATAGTCAAAATCTCTCATTAACAAACACTTGGACTCTTACTTTCTAACTGTTAGTGTCCATTTTTGAACTGTTACTGTCTGACCTCTCCTCAAATTTTTAACTATATCTAGAGTTATAGAACTCCAATTCAAGCCAAATTTATGGCGTTGGAAAGGTAATACTTGAGGTTACAAGTTCTATGTTTGAGAAGAACCTAGTTCTACTTCTAAGATAGTCAAAATCGCTTATTAACAAATACTTGAACTGTTACTGTCCAACTGTTACAGTCTCGTTTTTGAACTGTTACTGTCTGACCTCTCCTCAGATTTTTAACTATATCTGGAGTTATAGAACTCCGATTCAAGCCAAATTTATGGAGTTGGAAAGGTAATACATGAGGCTACAAGTTCAATGTTTTCAGAAGAACCCAGTTCTGCCTCTAAGATAGTCAAAATCGCTTATTAACAAACACTTGGACTGTTACTGTCCAACTGTTACTGTCCATTTTTGAACTATTATTGTATGACCTCTCCTCAGATTTTTAACTATATCTGGAGTTATAGAACTCCAATTCAAGTTAAATTTATGGCATTGGAAAGCTAAGACATAAGGCTACAAGTTCTATGTTTCGAGATGATCCCAGTTCTGCCTCTAAGATAGTCAAAATTGCTCATTAACAAACACTTGAACTGTTACTCTCCAACTGTTACTGTCTCGTTTTTGAACTGTTACTGTCTGACCTCTCCTCAGATTTTTAACTATATCTGGAGTTATAGAACTCCAATTCAAGCAAAATTTATGGCGTTAGAAAGGTAAGACATGAGGCTACAAGTTCTATGTTTTGAAAAGAACCCACTTCTGCCTCTAAGATAGTAAAAAAAGTTTATTAACAAACACTTGGACTGTTACTGTCCCACTGTTAATGTTCATTTTTGAACTGTTACTGTCTGACCTCTCCTTAGATTTTTAACTATATCTGGGGATATAGAACTTCGATTCAAGTGAAATTCATGGCGTTGGAAAGGTAAGACTTGAGGCTACAAGTTCTATATTAAGAAGAACCTAGTTCTGCTTCTAAGAAAGTCAAAATCGCTCATTAACAAACACTTGGACTGTTACTGTCCAACTGTTACTGTCCATTTTTGAACTGTTACTGTCTGACCTCTCCTCAGATTTTTAACTATATCTGGGGATATAGATTTTCGATTCAAGTGAAATTCATGGCGTTGGAAAGGTAAGACTTGAGGCTACAAGTTCAATGTTTGAGAAAAACCATATTCTGCCTCTAAGATAGTCAAAATCGCTCATTAACAAACACTTGGACTGTTACTGTCCAACTGTTACTGTCTGACCTCTCCTCATATTTTTAACTATATCTGGAGTTATAGAACTCCGATTCAAGCCAAATTTATGGAGTTGGAAAGGTAATACATGAGGCTACAAGTTCAATGTTTTCAGAACAACCCAGTTCTGCCTCTAAGATAGTCAAAATCGCTTATCAAACAAACACTTGGACTGTCACTGTCCAACTGTTACTGTCTATTTTTGAACTGTTACTGTCTGACCTCTCCTCAGATTTTTAACAATATCTGGAGTTATAGAACTCCGATTTAAGCCAAGTTTATGGAGTTGGAAAGGTAATACATGAGGCTACAAGTTCAATGTTTTCAGAAGAACACAGTTCTGCCTCTAAGATAGTCAAAATCGCTTATCAACAAAAACTTGGACTGTTACTGTCCAATTGTTACTGTCTCACCTCTCCTCACATTTTTAACTATATCTGGAGTTATAGAACTCCGATTCAAGCTAAATTTACGGCATTGGAAAGGTAAGACATGAGGCTACAAGTTTTGTATTGAGAAAAACCCAATTCTGCTTCTAAGATAGTCAAAATCGCTCATTAACAAACACATGGACTGTTACTTTCGAACTGTTAGTGTCCATTTTTGAACTGTTACTGTCTGACCTCTCCTCAAATTTTTAACTATATCTAGAGTTATAGAACTCCAATTCAAGCCAAATTTATGGCGTTGGAAAGGTAAGACATGAGGCTACAAGTTCTATGTTTTGAGAAGAACCTAGTTCTGCTTCTAAGATAGTCAAAATCGCTTATTAACAAATACTTGAACTGTTACTGTCCAACTGTTACAGTCTCGTTTTTGAACTGTTACTGTCTGACCTCTCCTCAGATTTTTAAGTATATCTGGAGTTATAGAACTCCAATTGAAGCCAAATTTATGGAGTTGGAAAGGTAATACATGAGGCTACAAGTTCAATGTTTTCAGAAGAACCCAGTTCTGCCTCTAAGATAGTCAAAATCGCTTATCAACAAACACTTGGACTGTTACTGTCCAACTGTTACTGTCCATTTTTGAACTGTTACTGTATGACCTCTCCTCAGATTTTTAACTATATCTGGAGTTATAAAACTCCGATTCAGGCCAAATTTATGGAGTTTGAAAGGTAATACATGAGGCTACAAGTTCAATGTTTTCAGAAGAACCCAGTTCTGCCACTTAGGGAGTCAAAATCGCTTATTAACAAACTCTTGGACTGTTACTGTCCAACTGTTACTGTCTCGTTTTTGAACTGTTACTGCCTGACCTCTCCTCAGATTTTTAACTATATCTGGAATTTTAGAACTCCGATTCAAGCAAAATTTATAGCGTTTGAAAGGTAAGAAGGAGGCTACAAGTTCAATGTTTTGAGAAGAATTCAGTTCTGCATCTAAGATAGTCAAAATCGCTCATCAACAAACACTTGGACTGTTACTGTCCAACTGTTACTGTCTCGTTTTTGAGCTGTTACTGTCTCACCTCTCCTTAGATTTTTAACTATATCTGGAGTTATAGAACTCCGATTCAAGCTAAATTTACGGCATTGGAAAGGTAAGACATGAGGCTAGAAGTTCTATATTGAGAAAAACCCAGTTCTGCTTCTAAGATAGTCAAAATCGCTCATTAACAAACACTTGGACTGTTACTGTCCAACTATTACTGTCCATTTTTTAACTGTTACTGTCTAACCTCTCCTCAAATTTTTAACTATATCTAGAGTTATAGAACTCCGATTCAAGCTAAATTTATGGCGTTGGAAAGGTAAGACTTGAGGTTACAAGTTCAATGTTTTGAGAAGAACCTAGTTCTGCTTCCAAGATAGTCAAAATCGCTCATTAACAAACACTTGGACTGTTACTATTCAACTGTTACTGTCCATTTTTGAACTGTTACTCTCTAACCTCTCCTCAGATTTTTAACTATATCTGGAGTTATAGAACTCCGATTCAAGCCAAATTTATGGCGTTGTAAAGGTAAGACTTGAAGCTACAAGTTAAATTTTGAGAAGAACCCAGTTCTGCCTCTAAGATAGTCAAAATCGCTGATTAACAAACACTTGTACTGTTAGTGTCCAACTACTTGAACTCTTACTGTCCAACTGTTACTGTCTCATTTTTGAACTGTTACTGTCGGACCTCTACTCAGATTTTTTACTATATCTGGAGTTATGGAACTCTGATTCAAGCGAAATTTATGGCGTTGAAAGGTAAGACATGAGGCTACAAGTTCTATATTAAGAAGAACCCAGTTCTGCTTCCAAGATAGTCAAAATCGCTCATCAACAAACACTTGGACTGTTACTGTTCAACTGTTACTGTCCATTTTTGAACTGTTACTCTCTGACCTCTCCTCAGATTTTTAACTATATCTGGAGTTATAGAACTCCGATTCAAGCTAAATTTATGGCGTTGGAAAGGTAAGACTTGAGCCTACAAGTTCAATTTTGAGAAGAACCCAGTTCTGCCTCTAAGATAGTCAAAATCGCTGATTAACAAACACTTGTACTTTTATTGTCCAACTATTACTGTGTGACCGTTCCTCAGATTTTTAACTATATCTGGAGTTATAGAACTCCAATTCAAGCGAAATTTATGGAGTTGGAAAAGTATTACATGAGGCTACAAGTTCAATGTTTTGAGAACAACCCAGTTTTGCCTCTAAGATAGTCAAAATGACTTATTAACAAACACTTGGACTGTTACTGTCCAACTGTTACTGTCTCGATTTTAAACTGTTACTGTCTGACCTCTCCTCAAATTTTTAACTATATCTAGCGTTATAGAACTCTAATTCAAGCAAAATTTATGGCGTTGGAAAGGTAAGACATGAGGCTACATGTTCAATGTTTTCAGAAGAACCCAGTTCTGCCACTAAGGTAGTCAAAATCGCTTATTAACAAACACTTGGACTGTTACTGTCCAACTGTTACTGTCTCATATTTAAACTGTTCCTGTCTGACCTCTCCTCAAATTTTTAACTATATCTAGAGTTATAGAACTCCGATTCAAGCCAAATTTATGGATTTGGAAAGGTAATACAAGAGGCTACAAGTTCAATGTTTTTAGAAGAACACAGTTCTGCCTCTAAGATAGTCAAAATCGCTTATCAACAAAATCTTGGACTGTTACTGTTCAATTGTTACTGTCTCGTTTTTGAACTGTTACTGCTCACCTCTCCTCACATTTTTAACTATATCTGGAGTTATAGAACTCCGATTCAAGCTAAATTTACGGCATTGGAAAGGTAAGACATGAGGCTACAAGTTCTATATTAAGAAAAACCCAGTTCTGCTTCTAAGATAGTCAAAATCGCTCATTAACAAACACTTGGACTGTTACTTTCCGACTGTTACTGTCCATTTTTGAACTGTTACTGTCTGACCTCTCCTCAAATTTTTAACTATATCTACAGTTATAGAACTCCGATTCAAGCCAAATTTATGGCGTTGGAAAGGTAAGACTTGAGGTTACAAGTTCTATGTTTTGAGAAGAACCTAGTTCTGCTTCTAAGATAGTCAAAATCGCTTATTAACAAATACTTGAACTGTTACTGTCCAACTGTTACAGTCTCATTTTTGAACTGTTACTGTTTGAGCTCTCCTCAGATTTTTAACTATATCTGGAGTTATAGAACTCCGTTTCAAGCCAAATTTATGGAGTTGGAAAGGTAATACATGAGGCTACAAGTTCAATGTTTTCAGAAGAACCTAGTTCTGCCTCTAAGATAGTCAAAATCGCTTATCAACAAACACTTGGACTGTTACTGTCCAACTGTTACTGTCCATTTTTGAACTGTTACTGTATGACCTCTCTTCAGATTTTTAACTATATCTGGAGTTATAAAACTCCGATTCAGGCCAAATTTATGGAGTTCGAAAGGTAATACATGAGGCTACAAGTTCAATGTTATCAGAAGAACCCAGTTCTGCCACTAAGGTAGTCAAAATCGCTTATTAACAAACTCTTGGACTGTTACTGTCCAACTGTTACTGTCTCGTTTTTGAACTGTTACTGCCTGACCTCTCCTCAGATTTTTAACTATATCTGGAATTATAGAACTCCGATTCAAGCAAAATTTATAGCGTTTGAAAGGTAAGACAGGAGGCTACAAGTTCAGTGTTTTGAGAAGAACTCAGTTCTGCATCTAAGATAGTCAAAATCGCTCATTAACAAACACTTGGACTGTTACTGTCCAATTGTTACTGTCTCGTTTTTGAAATGTTACTTCTCACCTCTCCTCACATTTTTAACTATATCTGGAGTTATAGAACTCCGATTCAAGCTAAATTTACGGCATTGGAAAGGTAAGACATGAGGCTACAAGTTCTATATTGAGAAAAACCCAATTCTGCTTCTAAGATAGTCAAAATCGCTCATTAACAAACACTTGGACTGTTACTGTCCAACTGTTACTGTCCATTTTTGAACTGTTACTGTCTGACCTCTCCTCAAATTTTTAACTATATCTAGAGTTATAGAACTCCGATTCAAGCCAAATTTATGGCGTTGGAAAGGTAAGACATGAGGCTACAAGTTCTATGTTTTGAGAAGAACCAAGTTCTGCTTCTAAGATAGTCAAAATCGCTCATTAACAAATACTTGAACTCTTACTGTCCAACTGTTACTGTCTCCTTTTTGAACTGTTAGTGTCTGACCTCTCCTCAGATTTTTAACTATATCTGGAAATATAGAACTCCGTTTCAAGCCAAATTTATGGCGTTGGAAAGGTAAGACATGAGGCTACAAGTTCTATATTAAGAAGAATCCAGTTCTGCTTCTAAGATAGTCAAAATCGATCATTAACAAACACTTGGACTGTTACTGTTCAATTTTACTGTCTATTTTTGAACTGTTACTCTCTATCCTCTCCTCAGATTTTTAACTATATCTGGAGTTATAGAACTCCGTTTCAAGCCAAATTTATGGCGTTGGAAAGGTAAGACTTGAGGCTACAAGTTCAATTTTGAGAAGAACCCAGTTCTGCCTCTAAGATAGTCAAAATCGCTGATTAACAAACACCTGTACTGTTAGTGTCCAACTACTTGAACTCTTACTGTCCAACTGTTACTGTCTCATTTTTGAACTGTTACTGTCGGACCTCTCCTCAGATTTTTAACTATATCTGGAGTTATAGAACTCTGATTCAAGCGAAATTTACGGCGTTGAAAGGTAAAACATGAGGCTACAAGTTCTATATTAAGAAGAACCCAGTTCTGCTTCCAAGATAGTCAAAATCGCTCATTAACAAACACTTGGACTGTTACTGTCCATTTTTGAACTGTTACTCTCTAACCTCTCCTCAGATTTTTAACTATATCTGGAGTTATAGAACTCCGATTCAAGCCAAATTTATGGCGTTGGAAATGTAAGACTTGAGGCTACAAGTTCAATTTTGAGAAGAACCCAGTTCTGCCTCTAAGATAGTTAAAATCACTGATTAACAAACACTTGTACTTTTATTGTCCAACTATTGCTGTGTGACCTCTCCTCAGATTTTTAACTATATCTGGAGTTATAGAACTCCAATTCAAGCGAAATTTATGGAGTTGGAAACGTATTACATGAGGCTACAAGTTCAATGTTTTGAGAACAACCCAGTTTTGCCTCTAAGATAGTCAAAATGACTTATTAACAAACACTTGGACTGTTACTGTCCAACTGTTACTGTCTCGTTTTTAAACTGTTACTGTCTGACCTCTTCTCAAATTTTTAACTGTATCTAGAGTTATAGAACTCTGATTCAAGCAAAATTTATGGCGTTGGAAAGGTAAGACATGAGGCTACAAGTTCAATGTTTTGAGAAGAACCTAGTTCTGCTTCTAAGATAGTCGAAATCGCTTATTAACAAACACTTGTACTGTTAGTGTCCAACTATTACTGTGTGACCTCTCCTCAGAATTTTAACTATATCTGGAGTTATAGAACTCCAATTCAAGCAACATTTATGGCGTTGGAAAGGTAAGACATGAGGCTACAAGTTCTATGTTTTGAAAAGAACCCACTTCTGCCTCTAAGATAGTAAAAAAAGTTTATTAACAAACACTTGGACTGTTACTGTCCCACTGTTAATGTTCATTTTTGAACTGTTACTGTCTGACCTCTCCTCAGATTTTTAACTATATCAGGAGTTATAGAACTCCGTTTCAAGCCAAATTTATGGCGTTGGAAAGGTAAGACATGAGGCTACAAGTTCAATGTTTTGAGAACAACCCAGTTTTGCCTCTAAGATAGTCAAAATGACTTATTAACAAACACTTGGACTGTTACTGTCCAACTGTTACTGTCTCGTTTTTAAACTGTTACTGTCTGACCTCTTCTCAAATTTTTAACTGTATCTAGAGTTATAGAACTCTGATTCAAGCAAAATTTATGGCGTTGGAAATGTAAGACTTGAGGCTACAAGTTCAATTTTGAGAAGAACCCAGTTCTGCCTCTAAGATAGTTAAAATCACTGATTAACAAACACTTGTACTTTTATTGTCCAACTATTGCTGTGTGACCTCTCCTCAGATTTTTAACTATATCTGGAGTTATAGAACTCCAATTCAAGCGAAATTTATGGAGTTGGAAACGTATTACATGAGGCTACAAGTTCAATGTTTTGAGAACAACCCAGTTTTGCCTCTAAGATAGTCAAAATGACTTATTAACAAACACTTGGACTGTTACTGTCCAACTGTTACTGTCTCGTTTTTAAACTGTTACTGTCTGACCTCTTCTCAAATTTTTAACTGTATCTAGAGTTATAGAACTCTGATTCAAGCAAAATTTATGGCGTTGGAAAGGTAAGACATGAGGCTACAAGTTCAATGTTTTGAGAAGAACCTAGTTCTGCTTCTAAGATAGTCGAAATCGCTTATTAACAAACACTTGTACTGTTAGTGTCCAACTATTACTGTGTGACCTCTCCTCAGAATTTTAACTATATCTGGAGTTATAGAACTCCAATTCAAGCAACATTTATGGCGTTGGAAAGGTAAGACATGAGGCTACAAGTTCTATGTTTTGAGAAGAACCCAGTTCTGCTTCTAAGATAGTCAAAATCGCTCATTAACAAATACTTGAACTCTTACTGTCCAACTGTTACTGTCTCATTTTTGAACTGTTACTGTCTGACCTCTCCTCAGATTTTTAACTATATCAGGAGTTATAGAACTCCGTTTCAAGCCAAATTTATGGCGTTGGAAAGGTAAGACATGAGGCTACAAGTTCTATATTAAGAAGAACCCAGTTCTGCTTCTAAGATAGTCAAAATCGCTCATTAGCAAACACTTGGACTGTTACTGTTCAACTGTTACCGTCCATTTTTGAACTGTAACACTCTGACCTCTCCTCAGATTTTTAACTATATCTGGAGTTATAGAACTCCGATTCAAGCCAAATTTATGTCGTTGGAAAGGTAAGACTTGAGGCTACAAGTTTAATTTTGAGAAGAATCCAGTTCTGCCTCTAAGATAGTCAAAATCACTAATTAACAAACACTTGTACTGTTATTGTCCAACTATTACTGTGTGACCACTCCTCAGATTTTTAACTATATCTGGAGTTATAGAACTCCAATTCAAGCGAAATTTATGGAGTTGGAAATGTATTACATGAGGCTACAAGTTCAATGTTTTGAGAACAACCCAGTTTTGCCTCTAAGATAGTCAAAATGACTTATTAACAAACACTTGGACTGTTACTGTCCAACTGTTACTGTCTCGTTTTTGAACTGTTACTGTTTGACCTCTCCTAAGATTTTTAACTATATCTAGAGTTATAGAACTCGGATTCAAGCAAAATTTATGGCGTTGGAAAGGTAAGACATGAGGCTACAAGTTCAATGTTTTGAGAAGAACCTAGTTCTGCTTCTAAGATAGTCAAAATCGCTTATTAACAAACACTTGTACTGTTAGTGTCCAAATATTACTGTGTGACCTCTCCTCAGATTTTTAACTATATCTGGAGTTATTGAACTCCAATTCAAGTGAAATTTATGGAGTTGGAAACGTATTACATGAGGCTACAAGTTCAATGTTTTGAGAACAACCGAGTTTTGCCTCTAAGATAGTCAAAATGACTTATTAACAAACACTTGGACTGTTACTGTCCAACTGTTACTGTCTCGTTTTTAAACTGTTACTATCTGACCTCTTCTCAGCTTTTTAACTATATCTCGAGTTATAGAACTCTGAATCAAGCAAAATTTATGGCGTTTGAAAGGTAAGACATGAGGCTACAAGTTCTATGTTTTGAGAAGAACCCAGTTCTGCTTCTAAGATAGTCAAAATCGCTTATTAACGAACACTTGGACTGTTAGTGTCCAACTGTTACTGTTTGACCTCTTCTCAGATTTTTAACTATATCTGGAGTTATAGAACTCCGATTCAAGTGAAATTTCTGGAGTTGGAAATGTAATACATTAGGCTACAAGTTCAATGTTTTGAGAAGAACCCAATTATGCCTCTAAGATAGTCAAAATATCTTATTAACAAACACTTGGACTGTTACTGTCTCGTTTTTGAACTGTTACTGTCTGACCTCTTCTCAGATTTTTAACTATATCTGGAGTTATAGAACTCCGATTCAAGTGAAATTTCTGGCATTGGAAAGGTAAGACATGATGCTACAAGTTCAATGTTTTGAGAAGAACCCAGTTCTGCCTCTAAGATAGTCAAAATCGCTTATTAACAAACACTTGTAATGTTACTGTCCAACTGTTACTGTCTGACCTCTTCTAAAATTTTTAACTATATCTGGAGTTATAGAACTCTAATTCAAGTGGAATTTCTGGCGTTGGAAATGTAAGACATGAGGCTACAAGTTCAATGTTTTTAGAATAACCCAGTTTTGCCTCTAAGATAGTCAAAATCGCTTATTAACAAACACTTGTACTGTTACTGTCCAACTGATACTGTGTGAACTCTCCTCACATTTTTAACTATATCTAGAGTTATAGAACTCCAATTCAAGCAAAATTTATGGAGTTGGAAATGTAATACATGAGGCTACAAGTTCAATGTTTTGAGAACAACCCAATTCTGCCTCTAAGATAGTCAAAATGACTTATTAACAAACACTTGGACTGTTACTATCCAACTGTTACTGTCTCGTTTTTGAACTGTTACTGTCTGACCTCTCCTCATATTTTTAACTATATCTGGCGTTATAGAACTCCGATGCAAGCCAAATTTATGGCGTTGGAAAGGTAAGACATGAGACTATAAGTTCTATGTTTTGAGAAGAACCCAGTTCTGCTTCTAAGATAGTCAAAATCGCTCATTAACAAACACTTGGACTGTTACTGTTCAATTTTACTGTCCATTTTTGAACTGTTACTCTCTGACCTCTCCTTAGATTTTTAACTATATCTGGAGTTATAGAACTCCGATTCAAGCAAAATTTATGGTATTGGAAAGGTAAGACATGAGGCTACAAGTTTTATGTTTTGAGAAGAACCCAGTTCTGCCTCTAAGATAGTCAAAATCACTCATTAACAAACACTTGGACTGTTACTGTCCAACCGTTACTGTCTCCTTTTTGAACTGTTACTGTTTGACCTCTCCTTAGATTTTTAACTATATCTGGAGTTATAGAACTCTAATTCAAGTGAAATTTATGGCGTTGGAAAGGTAAGACATGAGGCTATAAGTTCTATGTTTTGAGAAGAACCTAGTTAAACACTTGAACTGTTACTGTCCAACTATTACTGTCTCGTTTTTGAACTGTTACTGTCTGACCTCTCCTCAGATTGTTAACTATATCTGGAGTTATAGAACTCCTATTCAAGCACAATTTATGGCGTTGGAAATGTAAAACATAAGGCTACAAGTTCTATGTTTTGAGAAGAACCCAGTTCTGCCTCTAAGATAGTCAAAATCGTTCATTAACAAACACTTGGACTGTTACTGTCCAACTGTTACTGTCTGACCTCTCCTCAGATTTTTAACTATATCTGGAGTTATAGAACTCCAATTCAAGCAAAATTTATGGCGTTGGAAAGGTAATACATGAGGCTACAAGTTCTATGTTTTGAGGAGAACCCAGTTCTGCCTCTAAGATAGTCAAAATCGCTCATCAATGAACCAGACCTACTACCCTATAGGGTTTGTCATGACCCAGTCCCGGTTGGTGACCCATAACTGGAGTTCTATGACTCCAAATTGAGCAAGACCAATTTCATTAGTTAGTAAACATCCAAAACTACAATTTCTATGAAGGAATTTGATCCTAATTCCTTCATTCCCCAACCCAAAATCTCTTTGAAGTTCAAGAGACAAAACTGTCCAGATTCATCACCTTTCCATTTACACACAAAGTTCTTTACTTTAACAACTCTTACTTCCTTTTTTTTTCAATTCAAGTCTAAGAACTCAATATAAATTTACATCCAGGCATCAATTCATAATTGACTTGAAATGACTCATAAGACCAGGTTTATAATATCTTACCTGGTGCGAATCAAGCCTTTGATCCCTCCTTTTCTTTCTAATGACAGCGGACCCTCCCCTTTTCTCTTCCTGTTCAATTTTTTCTTGTTAGTCCTTTTCCTACTAGGGTTTATTTTACCTATAACCCTCAATCTAGGATGGGTTCTTGAAATTTTGGTGTTTCTCTCTTGATTTGTAAAAAAAATAGATATAAAAACTCCCTCTTTTCTTTCTTAACGTAGCTGCAGATCTGTTTTTGGTGAGAATAGGAGTATTTATGCTTTATAATTATTCTTATTTGCATTTAGGCCCCATTTTCTTTAAGTGTATTCGTTCTTGCCCCCACTTCTTTTTTAGTTTAGTTTATTTTCTTTAATTTAATCCAGCCTTGGTTTTTTTCTCAGGATTTACAAGGAGGGTGTGGGAAAATCACACGGCAACTAGGTAAGATCGAAAACAATACAAGATTTTTTTTAGACAAAAATTTATGTTTTGAAATGTAATTTTTTATTGCGTGAAGTAGGTTGCGTGATTTTTGGTATGAAGCACAAAAAAAGGCAAAAACAACCGCGAGGGATAAGGGTTTTTAAGGCTGGAACGATGTTGCGGTTTGGAGGGATTTCAAACCGATATACATCCCGAAAGATATATGGCCGCACTATCTTGAGCACATGACGTCTGAGCAGTTCACATGACGCTCATAGTCCGATGCTGGCAACCGAAATCGGCCAATTCATGGCTCGGTGACAACGCACACTGGCGGCACCGTTCCGTTTGCTGCACATGCAAAACGGATGGTAAGATTAATTTAAATGAAATATATCGTTAAATTAAGTTGTTGTTAATATATCTTTTTTCATTATAGGCTGCGTCTCTTGGACGTGAGCCGAGCCTGATGGAGCAGTTTGTGGAGACGCACGTGCAGAGTCAAGACCGCCAAAAGGGGGTGCAACAGTTCGTTGATAACCGTGCTCAACATTTCATGGTATGTTTGTTCAACCATTTTATTTTGTAAGTTATTATGTTAATTGAATTGAATATGATGATTACTTTTTTAATTTTTAGGAGACCTATAATAATCAGTTGAGGGAGAGATACGGGGACGATATTTTGACCCATCCAGAATTCAATCCAGATTTGTGGATGGAGGTTGGATAGTCAAGTGGACCTGATAAAAATCGGGTTTACGGGCTCTCCAACAATACGGCCGATAACTTGCGGTCGACCATAGTGTTTCAACCGTTGGGAGATCCCAATCAATATCGAGCTCCCAATCTAAGGAGTTTGTGGCCTTGCAGCAACACACGATTCAGCTCACCGACAAATACGACCACCTATCAGCGGAGTACGCACAACTTAAAGTGTCTCATGCACAACAAAGAGCGGAGTCTGAACAAATCAAAGTGTCTCAAGCACAACAAAAAGCAGAGTATGAACAACAAAAAGCGGCTTATGAACAGCTTCGCGAAATGGTCATAAACATGGCAACACATAGTGGAACATGTGCGCCTAATCCTTTTTTGTCGTATAACCACCAGCCTCCTCCTCCAGGATCTCCTCCTCCTCCTCCTCCTCCTCCAGTTCCACCTTTATATTAATTTGTAATAAACATTATTTACCTTTAAAACTTCATTTAATATTTTTTTTGAAACATATTAAGTTTGTAATGAATATTATTTAACTTTGATTTTTTTTATGTTTAATATAAATTTTATTTGCGTAATTGGTTTGTATTACAATTAATTTATATAGTTTTATATTATATATTCTAAATATTTTTTTAAAAACAAATTTAGGAAAAAAAACTATTACCAAGGGTTTTACCGACGGAATGAATCTGTTGGCATCTGACAGTAGCATTCACCGACGCTTTACAAACGGATATATTCGGTCGGTATTTTAAACACTCACCGATAGTCTTACCGATGGACTTAATCCGTCGGCATTTAACAGTAGCTGCCACACTTACCGATGAATTTACAGACGAATATATTCAGTCGGTATTTCATACACTCACCGACAGATTTACCGATGGTAAGCAGCCATTGGTAAATCACGATATCACCGATGGAATAAAAATCCATCGATATATTTCAAGCGGGAATCTTTTTTTTGGCGTGCAAATTCCATCTGTAAAACCATCGGTAAATGGTTTTTTTGTTTTTCCGACCCTCTCTTTCTTTCTTTTTTTGGTCTCCTACTCCCCTACCCTTCATTTCCTCACCTTTCATTTCCCGCACGGCGTCCCCTGCCTGCCGAGAGGAGGAGCGTGATGATTCGCCCGAAAGGAGCAAGGGACAGGGCAGAAGAGTCAAAGGCCCATGGCTCCAGGCAAGGGGATCAGTTCGGTGATGATTGTGTGCTGCATCAAATCAGCTCGTTGAGAAGGTTGTGCATCCTCGAATCAGTTTGATGGCGAGCATGTGCATCCCTGAAGCAATTCGTTGAGGAGTTTGTGCTTTGCCAACCAGTTCGATGACGAGTCAATGCTTGAACGCATCAGTTCGCTTACGAGTCCGAGGTTCAGCGAATCAGTTCCCTAATGAGGTTGTGTGGTGTAGGAAATCAGTTCGCTGACTAGTATGCGTCATCGAATCAATTTGCTGAGGAGTCTATGCTTCGCCGATCAATTCCCTGACGCGTGTGTGTTTAGCACATTAATTCGACGATGAGTCTGGCATCAGCAAATCAGTTTGATAACGAGGTTCTGTGGTGCATCAAATTAGTTCGCTGAATAGTCTCTGCTTCCGGGTATCAATTCCCTGACGAGGTTGTGAGGTCTAGGATATCACTTCGCTGATGAGTGTGTGCTTCATCGAATTAGTTCGCTGACGCGGTTGTGCATTCCATAATCAGTTCAATGACGAGTATGTGCATCATTGAAGCAATTTGTTGAGGTGTCTATGCTTCACCGACCAATTCACTGACGAGTCGGTGCTTTGGCGATCAGTTCTTTGACGAGTATGTGCTTTAGGGAATCAGTTCGATGACGAGTCTGTGCTTTAGCGAATCAGTTCGCTGACGAGAATGTGTGATGCATTGCATATGTTCACTGACGGTCTGCTTGACGAGGTTGTGAGGTATAGGGAGTGAGTTCGCTGACGAGTTTTTGCTTCAGCGAATCAGTTCGATGACGAGTCGGTGCTTCGCCGATCAGTTTCCTCAGAGGTTGTGTGGTGTAGGGAATTTGTTCGATGACTATTATATGCATTACCAAAGCAGTTCGCTGAGAAGTCTGCTCGTCGCCAATCAGTTCCCAAACTAGTCTGTGCATCAGCACATCAATTCGATGAAGACTCTGTGCTTTAGCGAATTAGTTCGATGACAAGGTTGTGTTGTGCAGCGATGCAGTTTACCGACGAATATGTGCTTCCGCATATCAGTTCCCTGACGAAGTTGTGAGGTCTAGCGAATCAGTTCGTTGATGAGTCTGTGCTTCAGTGAATCAGTTCCCTGATGTGGTTGTGTGGTGCATCGGATCAGTTTGCTGACGGGTATGTACTTTAATGAATCAGTTCCCTAACGAGGTTGTGAGGTCTTAGGGAGGCGTCTATACTTCAACGAATCAGTTTGCTCACGAGTTTGTGCTTCGCCTATCAGTTCCCTGACGAGTATTTGCATCACCGAGTCAGTTCGCTGAGTCTGTTCTTGGCCAAACAGTTCCCTGACGAGTTTGTGCTTCAACGCATCAGTTCGATGACGAGAATGTGCTTCAGCAAATTAGTTTGGTGATGAAGTTGTGTGGTGTAGCAAAGTAGTTTGCTGATGAGTTTGTGCTTCCACGTATCAGTTGCCTAACAAGGTTGTGAGGTCTAGAGAATCAGTTTGCTAACGAGTCTGTGTTTCAGCGAATCAGTTTGCTAACGAGTCTGTGTTTCAGCGAATCAGTTCGTTGACGAGTCTAAGCTTCCACGTATTAGTTCCCTGTCGAAGTTGTGAGGTCTGTGGAATCAATTCACTGATGAGTATGTGCATCCCCGACTCAGTTCGTTGACCAGTTTGCGTTTCGCTGTCAATTCCCTAGCGAGTCTGTGCATCAGCAAATCAGTTTGCTGACGAGGTTGTGAGGTGCATCGAATCAGTTCACTGATGAATCTCTCCTTCCGTGTATTAGTTCCCTGATGAGGTTGTGAGGTCTCGGGAATCAGTTCGGTGATGATTGTGTGCTGCATTGAATCAGCTCGCTAACAAGGTTGTGCATCCTTGAATTAGTTCGATGACGAGCATGTGCATCCCTGAAGGAATTTGTTGAGGCATTTTTGTTTCGTCGACCAGTTCGATGACGAACCTGTGCATCAGCAAATCAGTTCGATAACGAGGTTCTGTGGTGCATCGAATTAGTTCGCTGAAGAGTTTCTGCTTCCGAGTATTAGTTCCCTGACAAGTCTATGCTTCAGCACATCAGTTCGATAATGAGTCTGTGCTTCAGCGAATCAGTTCACTGAAGAGGTTGTGTGGTGCATCGAACCGATTCGCTGATGACTCTATGCTTTAGCGTATCAGTTCCCTGATGTGGTTGTGTGGTGCATCGAACTAGTTCGCTGACGGGTCTGTCCTTCACCAAATTAGTTCCCTGATGAGGTTGTCAGTTCTAGGGAATCATTTTGATGACGCGTTTACGTTTCAGGGAATCAGTTCGCTCACGAGTCTGTGCTTCGCCTATCAGTTCCCTGACGAGGATGTGTGGTGTAGGGAATCAGTTCGCTGACGAGTATGTGCATCACCGAGTCAGGTAGCTGAGGAGTATGTTCTGCCGATCAGTTCCCTGATGAGTGTGTGCTTCAGGGCATCAGTTCCCTTACGAGTCTGTGCTTCAGCACATCAGTTCGATGAGGAGTCTGTGCTTCAACAAATCAGGTCGCTGATGAGGTTGTGTGGTGCATCGAATAAGTTCGCTGACAAGTCTGTGCTTCAACGAATGAGCTCTAAGGAATAAGTTCGCTGACGAGTGTGTGCTTCAGCAAATCAGTTCGCTCACAAGTCTATGGTTCAGCAAATCAGTTCCCTCATGAGGTTGTGCGGTGTAGGGAATCAGTTCATTGATGAGTATGTACATCACCGAATCAGTTTGCTGAGGAGTCTATACTTCACTGATCAGTTCCCTGACGAGTTTGTGCTTCAGCGCATCCGTGTGATGACGAGTCTGTACTTCAGCGAATCAATTCGCTGAAGAGGTTGTGTGGTGCATCGAATCAGTTCGCTGAAGAGTTTGTGCGTCAGCGAATCAGTTCCCTGACGTGGTTGTGTGGTGCATCGTATCAGTTCGCTGACGGGTCTGTCCTTCACCGAATCAGGTCCGTGAAGAAGTTGTGAGGTCTAGGGAATCAATTCAATGACGCGTCTACACTTTAGCGAATCAGTTCTCTCACGAGTCTGTACTTCGCCTTTTAGTTCCCTGACGAGGTTGTGTGGTGTAGGGAATCAGTTCGCTGACGAGTATGTGCATCACCGAGTCAGTTCGCTGATCAGTTCACTAACGAGTCTGTGCTTCAGCTCATTAGTTCGATGACCAGTCTATGCTTCAGCAAATCAGTTCGCTGACGAGGTTGTGTGGAGCATCACATAAGTTCACTGACGGTCTATACTTTAGCGAATTAGTTCTTTGACGAGGTTGTGAGGTCTAAGGAATGAGTTCGCTGACGAATCTATGCTTCGCCTAATCAGTTCGCTGACAAGTCTGTGCTTCGCCGATCAGTTTCCTTAGAGATTGTGTGGCGTAGGGAATCCATTCGATGACTAGTATGTGCATCACCAACTCAGTTCGCTGATGAGTCTGTGTTTAGGCGATCAGTTCCCTAATGCATGTGTGTTCAACGTATTAGTTCGACGACGAGTCTGTGCATCCTGGAAGCATTTAGCTGAGGAGTTTGTGCTTCGCCAATCAGTTCCTTGACGAGTTTGTGCTTCAGCGCATCAATTCGATGACGAGTCTGTGCTTTAGCGAATCAATTCGCTAAAGAGAATGTGTGGTGCATCGCATAAGTTCGCTGATGGTCTGTGCTTCGGCGAATCAGTTCCTTGACGAGGTTGTGAGGTATAAGGAATGAGTTCACTGACAAGTTTGTGCTTCAGCGAATCAGTTCGCTGACGAGTCGGTGCTTCACCGATCAGTTTCCTCAGAGGTTGTGTGGTGCGGGGAATTCGTTCGATGACTATTATGTGCATCACCAAAGCAGTTTGCTGAGAAGTCTGCTGGTTGCTAATCAGTTCCCAGACTAGTCTGTGCATCAGCGCATCAGTTTGATGGAGACTCTATGCTTCAATGAATTAGTTTGATGACGAGGTTGTGTTGTGCAGTGATGCAGTTCACTGACGAGTATGTGCTTCTGCATATCAGTTCCCTGGCGAAGTTGTGAGGTCTAGCGAATCGGTTCGCTGATGAGTCTATGCTTCAGCAAATCAATTCGGTGACGAGGTTATGCATCCTTGAATCGGTTTGCTAACGAGTATGTGCATCCCTGAAGCATCTCATTGACCCTAATGAGGTTGTGAGGTCTAGGGAACGTGTCTATGCTTCAGCGAATCAGTTCGCTCATGACTCTGTGCTTTGCCTATTAGTTCCCTAACAAGTATTTGCATCACCGAGTTAGTTCGTTGAGGAGTCTGTTCTTGGCCGAACAATTTCCTGATGAGTCTGTGCTTCAGCGCATCAGTTCGATGACGAGAATGTGCTTCAGGGAATCAATTTGGTGATGAGGTTGTGTGGAGTAGCGAAGTAGTTCGCCGACGAGTCTATGCTTCAATGTATCAGTTGCTTAATGAGGTTGTAAGGTCTAGGGATCGGTTCGCTGACGAGTCTGTGCTTTTGCGAATCAGTTCGTTGACGAGGTTATGAGGTCTGTAGAATCAGTTCGCTGAGGAGTCTGCGCTTCGCCAATCAGTTCCTTGAGGAATCAGTTTGATGATGAGATTGTGTGGGGCAGCGAAACAGTTTACCCACGAGTCTTAGCTTCCGCGTATTAGTTCCCTGACGAGGATGTGAGGTCTATGGCATCAATTCACTGACGAGTCTGTGCTTCTGCGAATCAATTCGTTGATGAGTTTGTGCTTCGCCGATCAGTTCCCTGACAAGTCTGTGCTTTAGCGCATCAATTGGATGACGAGTCTATGCTTCAATGAATTAGTTCGCTAAAGAGGTTGTGTGGTGCCTCAAATTAGTTCATTGACGAGTCTGTGCTTCAGCGAATTAGTTCCCTAACGACGTTGTGTGGTCTAGGGAATCAATTCGCTGACGAGTATGTGCATCACCGAATCAGTTCGCTGAGGAGTCTGCGCGTTGCTGATCAGTTCCCTGAGGAGTCTGTGCTTCAGCGAATCAGTTTAGTGACGAGATTGTGTGGTGCAACGAAGCAGTTCATCAACGAGTCTTAGCTTCCGCGTATTAGTTCCCTGATGAGGTATTGAGGTCTATAGAATCAGTTCGCTGACGAGTCTGTGCTTTTGCGAATCAATTCGTTTTTTGCTCCGCCGATCAGTTCCCTAACGAGTATGTGCTTCAGTGCATCAGTTGGATGACGAGTCTATGCTTCAGGGAATCAGTTTGTTAAAAAGGTTGTGTGGTGCATCGAATTAGTTCACTAACAAGTTTGTGCTTCAGCGAATAAGTTTGCTAATGAATCTGTGCTTCGCCGATTAGTTCCATAACGAGATTGTGTGGTGTAGGAAATCAGTTCACTGATGAGTATGCGCATTACCAACTCAGTTCGATGACGAATCGGTGCTTCAATGCATTAGTTCGCTGACAAGTCCGAGCTTCAGCGAATCAGTTCCCTGACGAGTCTGTGCTTTAGGGAATTAGTTCTTTGACGATTCCGTGCTTCAGGGAATCAGTTCCTTGATGAGTTTGTGCTTCGCCAATCAGTTCGCTGACGAGGTTGTGTGGTGCATCGAATCAGTTCGCTGACGGGTCTGTGCTTCAAAGAATCAGTTTGCTGACGACGTTTTGTGGTGTAGTGAATCAGTTCTCTAACAAGTATGTGCATCCCTAAATTAGTTCGCTGATGGGTCTGTGCTTCAAAGAATCAATTTGCTGACGATGTTTTGTGGTGTAGTGAATCAGTTCGTTGACAAATATGTGTATCTCTAAATTAGTTCGCTGAGGAGTCCGTGCTTCGCCGATCAGTTTGCTGACGAGTCTGTGCTCCAGCGCATCAGTTGTTAGACGAGTCTGTGCTTGAGCGAATCAGTTCACTAATGAGTCTGTGCTTCAGAAAATTAGTTCCCTGACAAGGTTATGATGTCTAGGGAAGTAGTTCGCTGACCACTCTACGCTTCAGCGAACCAGTTCACTGAAAAGTGTGTGCTTCAGCGTATTAGTTCCTTGATGAGGTTGTTAGGTCTAGGAAATCAGTTTGCTGATGAGTCTTTGCTTTGCCTAACAATTCCCTAACGAGGTTGTGTGGTGTAGGGAATCAGTTCGCTGACAAGTATGTGCATACCGACTTAGTTCACTGAGGAGTCTATGCTTCGACGATCAGTTCGATGGCGAGTCTGTGCTTCAGCGAATCAGTTCACTGACAAGTTTGTGCTTCGCCAATCAGTTCCCAGAAGTGTATACTTAAGTGCATTAGTTCGATGACAAGTTTGTGCTTTAGCGAATTAGTTCGCTGAAGAGGTTGTGTGGTGCATCGTATTAGTTTGCTAACGAGTCTGTGCTTCAGTGCATCAATTCGATGACAAGTGTGTGCTTCAGCGAATCAGTTCAGTGACAAGGTTGTGTGGTGCATTGAACAGTTCGCTTACGAGTCTGTGCTTCAGTGAATCAGTTCGCTGATGAGGTTGTGTGGTGTAGGGAATCAGTTCACTGGTGAGTCTGTGCTTCAACAAATCAGTTCCCTGACGAGGTTGTGTGGTGTAGGGAATAAGTTTGCTAACAAGTTTGTGCATCCCTGAATCAGTTCGTTGAGGAGTTGTGGTTTACCGATCAGTTCGTAGATAAGTCAGTGCTTCAGTACATTAGTTCTTTGACAAGTCTGTGCTTCATGGAATCAGTTCCCTGACGAGTTTGTGCTTCAGCGAATCAGTTCGCTGACGTGATTTTGTGGTGCATCGAATTAGTTCGCTTACGAGTCTGTGCTTCAGTTAATCAGTTCACTGATGAGGTTGTATAGTGCATCGAATCAGTTCGCTGAGAGTCTATACTTCGTTAATCCATTCGCTGACGAGTTTGTGCTTCGCCGATCATTTCCCTAACGAGTCTGTGCTTCAGCGCATCAGTTCGATGACGAGTCTGTGCTTCATCGAATCAGTTCGCTGATGAGATTGTGCGGTGCATCGAATTAGTTCGCTGACGAGTCTTTACGTCAGCGAATTAGTTCCATGACGAGGTTATAAGCTCTAGGGAATTAGTTTACGGACGAGTCTGTGCTTGAGTGAATCGGTTCACTCACAAGTCTGTGCTTTAGCGTATCAGTTTGCTGATGAGGTTGTATGGTGCAGCAAAATAGTTTGCCAACGAGTATGTGCCTCAACGAATTTGTTCGCTGAGGACGTTGTGTGGTGCATCGAATCAGTTCGCTGACAAGTCTGTGCTTCAGCATATCAGTTCCTTGATGAGGTTGTGAGGTCTAAGGAATCAGTTCGCTGACGAATCTGTGCTTCAGCGAATCAGTTCGGTGATGATTCTATGCTTCACAATCAGTTCCCTGAGGAGGCTGTGTGGTGTAGGGAATCAATTCCCTGACAAGTATATGCATCCCTGAATCAATTCGCTAAAGCGTCTGTGCTTCGCCGATCAGTTCTGTGACAAGTCTGTGCTTCAGCGAAGCAATTCAATGACGAGTATGTGCTTCAGCGAATCAGTTCGCTGATGAGGTTGTGTTGTGCTTCGAATGAGTTCGTTGACGAGTCTGTGCTTCAGCGAATTAGTTCGCTGATGAGGTTGTGTGGTGCATCAAATCAATTCCCTAATGAGTCTGTGCTTCAGGGAAGTAGTTCGTTGACGAGGTTGTGTGGTTCAATGCATCAGTTCCCTGACGAGGTTGTGATGTCTAGGGGTTCACTGACGAGTATATGCTTCAGCGAATCAGTTCCCTCACAAGTCTGTGCTTCAATGAATCAGTTCGCTCATGGGGTTGTGTGGTGTAGGGAATCAGTTTGCTGACGAGTATCTGCGTCACTGAATCAGTTCGCTGAGGTGTCTGTGCTTGGCCAATCTGTTCCCTAATAACTCTGAGCTTCAGCGAATCAGTTCGCTGATGAGTCGGTGCTTCAGCGAATCAGTTCCCTAATGAGGTTATGTGGTATAGGGAATCAGTTCACTGACGTGTCTGTGCTTCAGTGAATCAATTCGGTCACAAGTCTGTGCTTCACTGAATCAATTCTCTAACGAGGTTGTGTGGTGTAGGGAATCAGTTTGCTAACGAGTATGTGCCTCACCGAATCAGTTCGCTGACAAGTGTGTGCTTCGCCGATCAGTTTGCCGATCAGTTTGCTAACGAGTCTGTGCTTCGCCGATCGGTTCCATGACGAGGTTGTGTGGTGTAGGGAATCAGTTCGCTGACAAGTATATGCATCCCCGAATCAGTTTGCTGAAGACTTTGTGCTTCGCCGATCAATTCTGTGACGAGTTCGTGCTTCAGCGTATCAATTCGATGACGAGTCTATCTTTCAGCGTATTATTTCCCTGACGAGGTTATGAGGTCTAGGGAATTAGTTCGTTGACGAGTCTATGCTTCAGCGTATCAGTTCCCTTATGAGGTTGTGTGGTGTAGGGAATCAGTTCACTGAGGTGTCCATGCTTCGTCGATCAGTTCGCTAACGAGTCGGTGCCTCAGCGTATGAGTTCGATGACGAGTTGGTGCTTCAGCGCATCAGTTCGCTAACGAGTCCGAGCTTCAACGAATCAGTTCCCCAACGAGTCCAAGCTTCAAGGAATCAGTTCCCTGACAAGTCTATGCTTCAGCGAATCAATTCGCTGACGAGGTTGTGTTGTGCATCAAATCAGTTCGCTGACAAGTATGCGCTTCACAGAATTAGTTCCTTGACGAGTCTGTGCTTCAGTGAATAAGTTCACTAACGAGGTTGTGTGGTGCATCAAATCAGTTCGCTGAGAGTCTGTGCTTCGCTGATCCGTTCGCTGACGAGTTTGTGCTTCGCCGATCAGTTCTATAACGAGTTTGTGCTTCAGCGAAGCAGTTCGATGACGAGTATGTGCTTCAGCGAATCAGTTCGCTGATCAGGTTGTGTAGTGCTTCGAATGAGTTCACTTACGAGTTTGTGCTTCAACGAATCAGTTCGCTCATGAGGTTGTGTGGTGCATCGAATCAGTTCGCTGACAAGTCTGTGCTTCCACATATAAGTTCCCTGACGAGTGTTTGAAGGTAGGGAATCAGTTCGCTGATGAATCTGCGATTCACCGAATCCGTTCATTGACGAGTCTGTGCTTTGCCGATCAGTTCCAAAGTAGTTCGGTGATGAGTCTATGCTTTTACGAATCAGTTCCCTAACGAGTCTGTGCTTCAGGGAATTAGTTCGCCGATGAGGTTGTGTGGTTCATCGCATCAGTTCGCTGACGAGTCTGTACTTCAGCGAATCAGTTCCCTGACAAGGTTGTGAGGTCTAGGGAATCAGTTCATTGACTAGTATATGCTTCAGCGAATCAGTTCGCTCACAATTTTGTGCTTCAGCGAATCAGTTCACTCACAATTCTGTGTTTCAGCGAATCAGTTCGCTCACGAGGTTGTGTGGTGTAGGGAATCAGTTTGCTGACAAGTATGTGCGTCACTGAATTAGTTCGCTGAGGTGTATGTGCTTCATCGATCAGTTTAATAACGAGTCCGTGCTTCAGCAAATCAGTTCGATGACGAGTCTATGCTTCAGCAAATCAATTCGCTGACAAGGTTGTGTGGTGCATCGAATCAGTTCTTTGACGTGTCTGTGCTTCAGCGAATCAATTCCCTGACGAGGTTGTGTGGTCTAGGGAATCAGTTCCCTGACGGGTCTGTGCTTCAGCGAATCAGTTCGCTGATGAGGTTATGTAGTGTAGGGAATCAGTTCACTGACGAGTATATGCATCCCTGAATCAAACATTTCAATGACAAGAATCAGATTTAAAGGCATCATGTGATGTTTTGAAATAGATCCTAACTTTTGATAATTTTCACAAGTTTTGCAGAATGCATGTGTGTCCTTGAACATGGTGGGCCAATAAAATTCACATTGTATGATTTTTGCAGTCGTCTTTTTTATGAGAAATGACCCCCACATTCCTCAGAATGACAAAATTTAATGACATCGCTTACCTCATTATCGGGATTGCATCTTCGAAATATTTGGTCAGGACAATATTTGAATAAGTAAGGGTCATCCCAATAAAAGTTTTTTACTTCGTTCAAAAACTTTCTTTTATCTTGGGTACTCCAATGAGCTAGCAAATCTCCTATTACAAGAAAATTGACAATGTTAGCAAACCAAGGCATTGTAGAAATAGAAAGTAAAGATTCATTAGAAAAGTAATAATTGATTTGTGTGATGTCAGATGTGGAATCTATTGTCAATCTTGACAAATGATCCGCGACAACATTTTCGTTGTCTTTCTTGTCCTTGATTGTGATATCGAATTCTTGAAGTAACAAAATCCACCGCACCAATTTAGCTTTAGAATCCTTCTTAGAAAGAAGATATTTTAATGTTGCATGATCACTAAAAACAATAACAGGTGAGCCAGTAAGATAAGATCTGAATTTTTCACATGCAAATACTACTTCAAGTAATTCCTTTTCAGTGGTAGTGTAATTTATTTGAGCACTATTTAAAGTTTTACTTGCATAGTAAATCACATAAGATTTCTTATCTTTTCTTTATCCTAAAACAACACCCACAACATAATTACTAGCATCACACATTATTTCAAAAAGTAATGACCAATCAAGAGGTTGAATGACAGGAGCAGAAGTAAGCAAGTTTTTAAGTTTAACAAAGGCTTCTTCACAATGTTCAGTCCATTCAAAAACATTATCCTTTGTTAGAAGGTTACACAATGGCTTAGATATTACACTAAAATCTTTGATGGACCTTCTATTAAAACCAACATGTTCTAAGAATGATCTAACATCTTTAACAGATTTTGGTGTTGGCAAGTTGGCAATTAACTCGATTTTAGATTTGTCAACCTCAATTCCTGTTGATAAAACAATGTGACCAAGTACAATACCGTTTTTTTACCATAAAATGACATTTTTCCCAATTCAACATAAAATTCTTCTCTTCACACATGTTCAAAACATTTTTCAAGTTAGTTAAACAATCATCAAATGAATCACAAAAAACAGAAAAATCATCCATAAAAATCTCAAGAAAACATTCAACCATATCACTGAATATGCTAAGCATGCATCTTTGAAATGTGGCTGGTGCATTACATAATCCAAAAGGCATCCTTCAATATGCAAAAGTACCAAATGAAATTGTGAAAGTAGTTTTCTCTTGATCTTCAAATGCAATTTCAATTGGTTGTAACCTGAATAGCCATCTAAAAAATAATAAAATTCATGACCTACAACTCTTTCTAGGATTTGATCGATGAAAGGTAAAGGAAAATGATCTTTTCTAGTCATTGAATTAAGTTTCCTATAGTCAATGCACATGCATCAACTAGTAATAGTCCTAATTGGAATTAACTCCTCATTTGTTATCACAGTGACTCCAGACTTTTTAGGTACAACTTGGATAGGACTTACCCATTTGCTGTCAGAAATAGGATAAATGATTCCATTATCTAGAAGCTTAATGACTTCATTCCTCACTACTTTTTTCATATTAGGATTAAGCCTTCATTGCATTTCTCTAGAGGGTTTAGCATTTTCCTCTAAATAAATCTTGTGTGTCCAAATCAAAGGACTAATTTCTTTTATGTTAGCTATGGTCCATCCTAATGCATTTTTGTGCAATTTCAAAGTCTGTAATAACTTACCTTCTTGATGTGCATTAAGTTTGAAAGAAATTATTACCAGAAAAGTTTTATTTTCTCCCAAAAATGAGTATTTGAGATTGAATGGTAACGGCTTCAAATCAGGTTTTGGTGGTTGAACACTTGAAGGTATGGACTCAATTGATCGTGGTGGCAATTCCATAATTTTTGGTCTCCAATTACTTGCCTTTGATTCTTTCTAAAAATAAACCATTTGCAAATCTTCAAATTCATTAAACTCAATTTCACTGGAAGTAGTTTCAAATTGATCATAAACTAATTTTTCAATAAAGTCTACTTCCTGTAAATCATTATCATCTCCAGGTTGCTTGCAAATGTTAAAAACATTCATCTCCAATGTCATGTTTTCAAAAGATAACTTCATCAGTCCATTCCTACAATTAATCAATGGATTAGAGGTTGCAAGAAATGGACGTCCTAAAATAACTGGAATTGAATTGCATGCTTCAACATGTTGTGTATCTAAGACAATAAAATCCATAGGATAAATGAATTTATCAACTTGTACTACCGCATCTTCAACTATTCCTCTAGGCACTTTTACAGATCCATCAACAAGTAAAAGAGTTACAGAAGTTGGTTTTAACTCACCTTGATTGAGACTATGAAAAACTAAATATGGAAGTAAATTCACACTAGCTCCAAGATCAAGTAAAGCTTTTTTAATTTTATGTTCTTCAATAAAGCATGAAATTGTAGGACAACCAGGGTCTTTATATTTCAAAGCATTATTGTTTTGAAGAATGGCACTTACTTGTTCGGCTAAAAAGGCTTTCTTTTTCACATTTAGTTTTCTCTTCGCGGTGCACAAGTCTTTCAAAAATTTAGCATAAAAGGGTACATGTTTAATAGTATCCAACAAAGGTATATTGATCCTTACTTGTTTGAAAGTTTCAAAGATTTTAGAATTGTGATTGACTTTTCTTTGTTTCATCATGGCATGAGGAAATGGAAGTGCTGGTGGGGAATCAGTCTTTTCTTTGCAATGTTCAAGTTCAACCCCTTCCTTACCCTTAGAGACTAACTCATCTTCTTTCTCATAAGGTTCAAGAATGGGTTTTTCAATAACCTTACCACTGCGGAGAGTAATGACTGATTTGACTTGATCCATGTGTTGGCTTCCGGAGCTACTTGAACTTAAATTGTATTTCCCTATGAGATTTTGCTATGGTTGAAATGGAAACTTACCTTTCTCCTGAAAACTGAGAGCATATGTGAATTTTGCAGGAGTATCTTTTAAATTAGCCATGGTTTGAGCATGTTGAGTGTTGATTGTCTCTTGTTTTTCAATGAATGCATGCAATGTTTCCTCAAGATTTCTTTTAGGAGGGGGAGCATAAGGAGGTGCATATTGATGAGAATTTTGAAAACTATAGTGTTCTTGAAATGGTGGCTGTGAATTTTATGCATTATTGTTACCACTCTTCCAACTGAAATTTGGATGATTTCTCCAACCAGAGTTATATGTTTGCGAGTATGAATTCTGATTTGGCCTTTGGAAACTGTTTAAAGCATTGGCTTGTTTATGGAGACATTCCTTGAAAGAAGGCAAAGTTGGACAATCATTGGTTGAGTGTTTATTAGTTTCACAGATTTGACATACAATTTCTTGAACAAATTTTAATTAACTACTCCTTCTCAATTATAATGCCTTGATTTTTCTTGCTAAAGATGCAAATTTAGCTTGGAGGTCATGATCTTCCCTAAGGTTGTACATACCACCACTAGATGTATGAGGTTGAGTTTTACCTGGTGCCTCACACGTACCTGTAGTGTTCTAGTTTTAAGAATTTTCAACTAACAAGTCTAGATACTCCATTGCTTCATCAGGGTCTTTATCTTCAAAAGTTCTACTGCACATCAATTCCACCATTTGCCTATCTTTAAGTGTTAACCCTTCATAAAAGTGTGAAACCAATCTCCATGTTTCAAAACCATGATGAGGACAAGTATTAACTTATACCTATCCTAACACTGGTAAAATGTTTCTCCAGGCTTTTGAGTGAATGTGATGATTTGTCTTTTGACAGAGTTTGTTCTATGAGAAGGGAAAAACTTCTTTAAAAACTGTTGTTGCATTTCATCCCAAGCACGAATGGATCCTGACCTAAGATTTTATAGCCATATTTTAGCTTTATCTTTTTTTAAAAAGGAAAAAACTTTAATCTGATGGTGTTCATGCTATAATTTAAGTCATTATAAGTGTTACAAACTTCTTCAAATTCTCTCAAATGCATGGATTTTCTAGATCTAAGCCATGAAAAGAAGGTAAAAATTGAATAATATCTAACTTAAAATTGAAGTGAGATGCATCAGGAGGGAAAATCATACATGATGGTGCACTTATTCTTGTTAGATTCATGTGGTCTCTAAGTGTTTTAACTCTATTATTCTTATTATTCTCATTAGAAGCGACTAATTATCCTCTTTGACCATGTTTTCTGAAAATGATGAGGATTTCCTAGAAAGTCTACCATTTAATGTGCATGTCCAAACTTTCATGCAAGTGCAATAAGAAAAAAAAAGAAACAAAAATTAGAAAAATAATAAAAGTGAAAAGACAAAAATAAAATATATAATTTATACAATAACTTACCTCCCTGGCAATGGCACCAAAAACTTGACACGATCAAAAGATTGATGTCTTATCCCAAGTGTAGGAGTGTCGAAGTAATAAATAACCTGGCAAGACCAGGATCGAACCACAGGGAGGTGAACTATATAAAATTATAAACAATAAATGAAAAGGAGCTGAAGAGAACTTTTGAGATGTGATATTGATGTAAGGATTAAATAAGGATAAACACAATTTTCAAGGTTAGATGATCCACTAATGGTATTTCAAATAAGTATAGTACAAACTCTTTTTATTTAAATAAGTATAACGACACACAAAGGAAGTTTCAATCGGATTATAAATTATTAACATGATTATATTAATTATCTTATTTGAGTAATGCCGATACTTGTAAATGTGGCATTCATGGTGATAACTTATGTTAACAACAAATCAAGTTCCTTTCATAGCTCAAGTGTCGGCTGATTGTGCATCAAAAGTATCATTAAGTCTCTTATTTTACATATATATTTATTGTTTTTATTTGGGTTTTTTTATAATAATTGATGTGCTTTTTAGTAATGAAGTTTCTTTTAATGTTTCGATAGGTTTTTGGAGTTTAAATGAATTATTTCAGAAAATTCAACGTCGGATTTCGGAACAAAGAATTGAAGAGAAATTTAGTTGAAGATTGAAGAAAATCTTGGTTCAAATAAGTGCTCCAAATTTACCCCAAAAATCAATTCTATTCCAATTCTAGAAAAGAATATCATATGATCTATTTCAAGCCCAAACTTGCCTTATGTTGTGTGCAAACTTCAACCATCAAACACTCAAGGTTTTAATGTCAATCTTAGACCAAATAATAGGTACATTTGTATCCTTATTTGATGCTTAAATTCAGCTCCAAATCAGCCTCCAAATCAGCCCAAGCACAATCCATGATCTTACATGTCCACACAACAAATAACATTTGATTTATTTTGGGTAATTCATTGACCCAAGAGGGAAAGCACATGGATGGAAAGCTAGAGGGGACATTGTCACATTATTTTGGGTCAAAAAGAAGTAAGAGACAGCTCACAAAGGAGGAAAAAAAACGTGCACCAAAGTGTTCTCCAAGCTGGCCTAATTTGATTTTCTAGAACATCTTTCGGTATTTTGCCCATAACTGTTGACTCATATGTTCAAATGATCTGTTCTTTAATGATTTGGAAAGCTAACAGAATGGCCTATAAATATGTCTCTAATAGCCATCTCTAAAGGATGCTTCAAAGAGGGTCGAATTGCTGTCCAAAATTAGAGTCAGATTTGTGCCCGAATATTTACCGAAATTGTGTTGTGTTCTTCTTTATAGATTTCGGTTCTTTAGCTTGTAAAACTCATTATTTCAGTTTAATTGAAGTTATTTCATGTTTATTAAAGTGTTATTATATATAATCATGGTTGGCTAATCCCCTTTTTGGATCCAAATCAAGGATGATGGTGGTTGAGGTGAGTTCTTTAAGATATGAATGAATCTTAATGTCTATCTTTTCATTTTCTTCATGAATGTTTTATTATTGCGAAGAAATTTTAGAAATCATTTAGGTAATGTTATAATCTTGAATTTTTATGGACAAACCTTAGTTTTGGTATAGAGATTGCTTGATTCAATGTCTTACTTAATATGAAAATACTTGTTCATTTTTAAGCAATAATCAATCTTCATCTTTTTAAACTTCATTGTAATATCTTCCGATCTAATATCACCATCGTTGATATTAGATTGAGTTATCTTATATATGTTGAAGGAATCACAAATACATCACCATTAAAATTGATTTGGACCAAGACTTACTTTTTCTTGTCATTTAAAATCTATTTACACTTTTTCATCTTTGAAAACAAATCCATCAATCATTTTCAACCAAGTTATTGTTAATTTAATTTCTCTTGAGTTTTTTTGTTACCTAGCTTAATTTCCAGATCTAGCTCTCTGTGGATATGACCTCGATCTTATCGAGTTAATTGCTACATCGCACACTCGTGCACTTGCGAGTTAAAACAAGCCGAACATAAAAAGCGGTCAAGCAATTTTGGCGCCACTGCCGGGGAGCTAGCAAGCAAAGGTAACAAATTTATATTTGATTATTGGAAAACAAAAAAAATTACATATAAATAAAAAATCAAATGGCTAGTTTTACCGCCTAAAAAACATTGACCTCAACTTTTCGGACATTGGACTGTGGACTGGAATATTAATTATTGGATTTTGGTTAGTTCAACCATTTTTTTTTCTTTTATTGTCTATTCTAATTAGTTTCTAATCTTTATTGTTTATATTATAAGGTTGGTTTTACCGCCTCTTGTTTATTTTATTTTATTTTGTTGTTATTATTTTTCCTATATTTATTGTCTGAAGTGCTTGGCTGGTTTTACCGCCTCTTGTTTATTTTATTTTATTTTGTTGTTTTGTTATGATTATTTTTCTTATATTTATTGTTTAAAGTGTTTGGCTGGTATTACCGCCTTTTTATTCATGCTTGTTATAATTATCTTTTAATGTTTATTGTTGTTAATATTGCTTATTAGTTGGAGAGTGAATTTCTTAATTTGTTGTATTTTTATTTTTGTGTTATTACTTTATCTTTTACGTTTCATTTACTTTTATTTGCAATCTTCTTT
>Ga0325411_1000643_pt1 | contig 37034 bp, 20 predicted proteins | sample PopdelMetagenome_13_FD_206181 | JGI IMG/M metagenome (GOLD analysis project Ga0325411, IMG submission 206181) | Populus deltoides microbial communities from Bellville, Georgia, United States - Xylem-PdIQD-R4 | ecosystem: Host-associated > Plants > Phyllosphere > Stem > Wood/Secondary xylem...
AACACCCAGTCTGAGGAGTTCATTGCGTTGAAACAACAATATCAACAACTCTCGACGAATTATGATGAGCTCCGTCAAATAGTCATGGAGATGAGATCAAAGATGGGTGACGATACTTGTGCAGCTTGCTTTTGGCCGTATGGTCCCGGGAACAACCAACCTCCTCCTCCTCCGCCTCCTCCTCTAACTCCGCCGCTATTCTAGTTTAATTTTGTTTTTTTAACACATTAAATTTGTAATGAATATTATTTAACATTACTTTTATATTTTTAATGTTTAATCCATTTTTATTTGTTTATTAAGGTTTTTTACAATTAATAAATTATTTTTTATATATATTTTAAATACCTACCGACGGCTATACCGATAGATACTATTCGTCGGTATTTAACAGAGAGTTGCCAAACAATTACCAGCCATGCCATCATTACTGACGGCATCACCGACGGATAATATTCGTTGGTGATTAAATGCCAACGGATAATATCTGTCGGTATTTCACAGAGAGTAGCAGCACAATTACCAGCCATGCCATAATTATCGACGGAATTCCCGTTGGTAATGCCCTCGGTACTTACCGTTTAAATTTCAGACAGATTTATTCCGTCGGTAATGTTCCTGCGGGAAACTTTTTTTTGGTGCGCGCCTATCCGTCTGTAAGACCGTCGGTGTTCAGTCGGTGGGTGTTTTTTTATTTGCGATAGACTTAGCGATGAAAATGGGATTTACCGACGATTGGTATACCGACGAACGTGTTCCGTTGGTGAGGTCATCGGTAATTTTTTCACCGGCGGATGTCATCGCTGTCACCGACGGAATTAGTCCGTCGGTAAAACTGGATAATGTTGTAGTGAAAGTAAGGTGGTTCTGGATATTCCCAAGGAAGAAGAGGAAGATTTGGAAGAGGAGGCTGAGACAACTTTAATAGATCAAACGGTCGACTGAATGAAAGGAACTGGTTCAACTAGTAGTAGCAATCTGAGATTTATATTTGACAGCAGGTTTGAAAAAATCAAAAGTTAAATGCTATAATTGTCAAAAGACAGGTCATTATGCTAGGGATTGCTGGAGTCCAACCAAGAGGGTTGAAAAGAATGCAAATCTTGTTATAGAAGAAGAGAAAGTAGCCGCTTTACTACTAGTGCATAATAATAGAATGCAAGACAAAGCGAACATGTGGTACCTAGACAATAAAGCCAGTAAACACATATGTGGAGACAAAGACAAGTTCATGGAACTTGATGAAACAATTAGAGGTAACGTCATCTTTACAAATCATTCAAAGGTTTCCATCAAAGGAACTGACAATGGAAAAATGTCTGATTTTGATTAAATTAAAAGGAGTTGATTTTAGCATATTTAGGATGATAATTTTTTAATTTTATTTGTTTTTTATTTGTTTTTTTCTTAGTCTTTGGGTTATTATTACTTATTTGGGTCAATTGTAAGTGGGCTTCATATAAGTTCACCTAAGGGAGGTCCATTAGGGTTTATTTATGTCTAGAGTTAGTATAAATAAAGGCATAACAAGACATGTAAGTTAGACAATTCAAATTAATAAAACTTCTTATTTGCCGCACTTTGTGTGTGTGTGTTGGTGAGATAATCTCCCTTCCATGGTTCTCTAAAGAATTGAAAACTTATCGAAGAAGAACTGTCTTCGTGGGGTCATCCTTATACTTCTCATTCGCGAATCAATATTTATTGGGTGGAGGTTTTTCGTTTCCAATAGTGCTGGTGCCTAGGTATAAGTTATCTTTGTGTCACACTCCTATCAAACCTGATTTACTTGGCTTTTTGGGTTGGTGTCTTTGCGTGTGGGTTACATAATCACGAGGTTCGCATCATTTGGTATTAAAGCTTGGCTCCATTAATAGGTTATATCCTTCTGAAATTTCTGTTTCTTGTTGTTTTCGCAAAATTTCCTTAGTGTTCAAATTCTTCTTCTCCTTGATTTTTTGCAGCATATCAAAAAAATAAAAAATAAAAAAAAATTTTATTTCATTCTGTTACTGTTCAAAATATATCAGTATCATAAAAAAAATAGAAAAAAAATCGTTCAAAAAAGACGTTAATTGGTTTCTGCCGCAGAAAACTAAACGAGGGGAAATTGAATCAAATCAGCTCAGAATTATCTCAAAGTTGATACTCTCATTACTGGGGTCCTAATCGCACCACATATTAATTTTAGGGTCATTTGGATATCGTTTGCTTTGGTTTTCAATTTCATGTCTAATCAGGTTTGATTCATAATGTTTTTGCGTTAGTATATCAAACCTTATTGTAAATTGCTCAAACTTCATATTCTGTCTATTTGGGTTGATATCACACTATATGTGAAATGTTAGCTCAATTGCATATCATTTACTTCAGGTTTCAAATTCAGACTTAACTCGTCGTAAACGAGTATGTTTTGTGTCAACTTTTGAAATTCGCTTTCTTTCTTTTGTTTTTGTTTCTTGCAGTATATTTGACATATTTGGGTGTTGTTTCATCATTTTTCCATATTTCGTTTCTGTTTTTATTCGAGTCTTCAGTTTTATTCGTATTTCGGATAGAATCATTTGCTACTCGCGAGACTATCATCACAGTTTTGTTTTGCTTTTTTTCTGGTTTTTATTGCTTCTTGAGTCATATATACATAGTTGGATTGCGTTGCTAAGTTGGTTCTATTTGGTGTTAGTTCTAGTTCTACAAGAACCACAAGAAGGTGAGACGAGAGGTGTTAGCGTGTGAGGATGTTACACGAGCGATGTGAGGATTTTTTTTACCACTGACCATTTTTTACAGGTACTATCATGTCAAATCCGAACAACACACCGCCTCCTCCCAATGTAGAACTTAAATTCCAAATGCAAGCCATGACGAAGATGATGGAAAGAATAAATTTCATGATGGGAAACGTGTGTGACAGACTTAAGAAGGTGGGAAAACATGGTACCATGGCTGGAACATGTACCCAAGATGTGAGAAAGGTTGAGGCGGAACCAAAATCAAACAATGATAGTGGGGTTGAAAGGCCAAAGTGGGCTAATTATAAGGATTTTGAGGAGGACATTGATGATATTGGTGATGGTGGTTTTAAGGATGAGACCATAAGCCATTGGGAAGGTTTTCGACAGCATAGAAACTAAAGGGATTTCATGTATTTTGATTAGGTGTTATGGCAAAAGAAAAGGAGGATTCAAAATGAGAGGTGGTATCAAAGGGAGAGAAATAAAGAGATTGGTGTTCTAAAAAAAGAATCCAAGAGTCTATCTCGTATTCTAGGGGAGATAAAGCAAGAACTTGATGTGTTAACGGCAGCAGTCAATGCCCAGCAAGCTTCAGAAAGAGAGGAGAAAAAAATGTTGCAATGATGATATACCAAATAGAACAACTGCTACTTTCATCCAAAGTTGTTGGTGACCATTGTTAGCAAAAAAAGAACTCCAAAGACTTCAAAAAGAAGCTAAGGAATTGTCCATTCAACTTGTTGGTGATTTGAGGATGAATCATTTTGAAGAGAGAGGGAATGATACGATCCAGACAAGGTCAAATTCGGATTTTGATGTAAAATGTGCAACTATCCGGTTTTACGACAACAATCATAATTCTCGATCCGATAGTTGGATCAGGCTGAAATTGTATGTGGAGTCTCTTGACATGTTTTCCTACCTTGGATTAAATTTTCAGGACAATCTGATTTCGGGAAGGCATTGCAATATGGGTCAACAGAGGATGTAAGAATTTTGTTATTTACTTCATTTTGACTTGTGGACTTCCTATTTGGCTAGGATTCTTTTTCTAAAAGGATGTGGCAGCTTGTTTTGGGAATATCCTAATTCTACAAGGATCTTTAATGGGCTGCAATATAATTTTCCAAGTGTGGCAAGAATTCATTAATGTTTCACAATCTTTTTCTTACAAGGATTCCTTATTCATCCTAGCTACAACAAGGAAAGAAGACTTCAGAATTAATTCTACCTTCATATCAGATTTTCCTAGTTTATTTGGGACTTTTTAAGGGTGACAAATCTGATTTTAGCATATTTAGGATGATAATTTTTGGATTTTATTTGTTTTCTTTTTATTTTCTTCTTAGTCTTTGGTTTATTATTACTTATTTAGGTCAATTGTAAGTGGACTTCATATAAGTCCACCTAAGGGGGGTCCATTAAGGTTTATTTAAGTCTAGAGTTAGTATAAACAAAGGCATAATCAAACATGTAAGTTAGACAATTCAGATTAATAAAACCTTGTTTGCTGCACTTTGTGTGTGTGTGTGTTGGTGAGATAATCTCCCTTCCATGGTTCTCTAAAGAACTGAAAAATAACTTATCGAAGAACAACTGTCTTCGTGGCGTCATCCTTATACTTCTCGTTCGCGAATCAATATTTGTTGGGTGGGGGTTTTCCGTTTTCAATAGTGCTGGTGCCTAAGTACAAGTTATCTTTGTGTCACTGATGCGAACCTTGTGATCACGTGGTCACGCAACCCACAATCAAGATTGAGATCTGATCCTGGAAAGCCAAAATAGGTCTGATAGGAGTATGACACAATAGAAACCTGCCCCAAGGCACCAACACTATTGGATTGAGTAGAATGACGCCACGAAGCCAGTTAATCTTTGATAAGTCAGATTCAGTTCGTTCAAGAACTGAAGAATGCAAGAATCACTCTCACACGTTAAAACTAAAAAATTCAGAAGTAATTATCATCAAAGCTGCCGAAATTTTGGCTTACATGAGTTTAAATAGTTTTTGAAAAGTTAACCCTAATGGACCCCTTATGTGGACTTAAATGAGGTCTGCTCAAAACTAACCCAAAACTCTAAACTGAAAAGCCCATAACTTAATCCAAACAAGCCTTGGATCCTAACTGAAAACAAAGTATTAATTAAGCCCAAACAAGCCTTGGGTTGTAGCTAACAAAATAAAACAAAGCCCATAATATTAAATCCATGTTCTGTCAGGAGAAGAAGCGAAGGAAGTAAAATATTATAGAACTGATTCAAGGTTTATTTATAGCCTTCCATGCAGCTCCTTAATCCTAAAAGCAAAAGGAAAAGGTAGCCACCCATGTTCATTCCAAGTTGTAGAAGGATTCTTTTGTTTCCTTTGCTGTCCTCACCTCATGGCCCAAATAAGGTTGTGTTGGACCCCTTTTGCACATGGATAAGATGTACTAGGGTCTCCTCTTGATACTCTAATGGACCTTTCAATTCTGACTTGGTTGAAACATTCAAAACCAATGCATTCAATGCCTCTTCAATGCCTTTGTCTTGGACTGAGTCATTGGACCATTTGGAACATGTAATGGGTCCTTGCTGGTGTTTCTGGGCTGGTCCATATCGGTCACACTCCTATCAAACCTGATTTACTTGGCTTTCTGGGAATTGGTGTCTTTGCGTGTGAGTTGCGTAACCACGTGATCATGAGGTTCGCATCTACAAGAAGCATGAAGTAGAAGAAAACCAAGTGTCTCTCACTTGAATTTTTTGGAAGTATTGGTTAGGTGCATGTAGATGATCAAGTAAGAACCAAGCTAGATGACAAAAGCAAAAAGAATGATCTTTATAGGCTATGAACAAAAGTCCAAATGATACAAGCATTACAATTTTAATGAAAGAAAAGATGATGATTAGTAGAGATGTTGAGTTCAATAAAGAAGGAGCATGGGATCGGAAGGTAAATAATGGTGAGAAATTTGACTTCTTACCGATTCTTGATGAAGAGGAGGAAAGATATAAAGATCATCCAGAATATATAATCATACCTCCACAAACACCAATGAGCTTAACTTCTTCTTCTTCTAGTGAAAGCTCAAGTAGTGACACTTCACCAAGTCCACCAAGAAGGATGAGGAGCCTTGATGACTTATATGAGGTAATTATCCTATTGATGATGTAACACTATATTGTCATTTTGCTACATGTGATACTATAATGTTTAAATAAGCAATTAAGGATGCAAAATGGAGAATTGCTATGAATGAGGAGATTGCATCAATTGAGAAGAATGACACGTAGAGATTAGTTCCTAGACCAAATGAAAAAAAGTCAAGAGGTGTCAAGTGGATCTACAAAGAAAAAAAGAGTGTTAAAGGAGAGGTGGAGAGATACAAGGCAATGTTAATGATAAAAGGCTCTAATCAAAAGCATGAGATTGACTATGAAGAGGTTTTTGCTCCTGTTGCTAGATTGGAGACCATTTGATTAATTATTGCGACCAGCCAAATATAGATGGAGAATCTATCAAATGAATGTCAAATCAACCTTTCTTAATGGTTTTCTTGAGGAAGAAATCTACATTGAACAACTTATGGGTTATGAAGTAAAGGGACATGAAGACAGGGTTTTAAAGTTAAATAAAGCCTTGCATGGATTAAAACAAGCCCCAATGGCTTGGTATAGTCATATTGATGGTTATTTCTTAAAGAATGGATTTGTTAAGTGCCCCATAAATATGTTATCTATGTAAAAATCAAAGAGAATAGTGATACACTTATTATATGTTTGTATGTGGATGACTTAATCTTTACAGGAAATAATCCAAAGATGTCTGAAAACTTCAAGCAAGTAATGATCAAGGAGTTTGAGATGACGGATATTGGTTTCATGTCCTACTAATTTAGGGATTGAGATCAAACAAGGAGGAGATGGAATCTTTGTGAATTAAGAAAAGTTTGCAAGGAAATTCTCAAGAAATTCAAAATGAATGATTGTGTAAAAGTGAATACTCCAGTCGAGTGTGGAGTGAAGATGTTAAAGAATGATGAAGGGGAGAAGATAAACTCTACAACATTCAAGAGCTTAGTTAGGAGTTTGAGATATTTAACATGTACTCTTCCAGGTAATTTTTTTATGGAGTGGGACTTGTGAGTAGGTTTTTGGAGACACCAACTATGACTCACTTTAAAGCCTTGAAACAAATTCTATGATACATCAAATGTACCATAAATTTTGGCTTATTATATGGCTATTCTAATAGCTTTGATCTTATGGGTTATAGTGATAGTGATTGGGTTGAAGAAATTGATGATAGAAAGAGCACTACAAGTTTTGTTTTCTACATGAGAGACACAACTTTCACATGGAATTCAAAAAAGCAATCTATTGTCACATTATTTACTTGTGGAGCTGAATATGCTACAACATGTGTTTGTCATTCCATATGGCTAATAAGATTATTGAAGAAGTTGTGAATGTCATAAGAAAAGCCTACAAAGATTTATATGGATAACTCATCAACCATTGCATTAGCTAAAAATCTAGTTTTCATGACAAAAGTAAGCACATTGACATAAGATTTCATTATCTAAGAGATTGCATTACAAACAAAGAAGTTAAAGTCAAGTATGTGAAGACTCAAGACCAAGTCGCATATATTTTCACAAAGCCACTTAAATATAATGTTTTTGCAAAGATGAGAGATATGTTGGGAGTTGTGAAGAATGATGATAGTTGATATTGAGAGTGAGTGTTGAAGTTCAATATCAATTAGGATTTAGGTTAATAGGGTTTAGAGTTTGTAAGAGTTTTAATATTAGCTAAAGGAGAAATTCTAGTTAATGTAGGAATCCTCCATGAAAAAGGATTTGTAATAGACTAGTTTATTAGAATCCTTGTTTAATTAAAATGTTAGATTTCTTATTAGATTAGGATTTTTTTTGAATAGTTTAATTCCCTAATTATCTAGGACTTGACGCCTATAAATAGACTTGTAATCAGAAGCATAATACACAAGTATAAAGACATATAAAGAAGAGCTAAAAAGGTGTATTTTTTTAGAAAACTTTTAATAAAAAAAACATCATTCCTCTCATTCTTCTTCTTGTTCTTTAGCTTTGTTCTTGTGTTTGTTTTTAAAAATTAGCTACCACACCATCCTTCTTTTCCAACAATTAGGACATGCTAATTGTAATGAATTCATTCAAATTTAGTCTGGTATTTTTTTTTGGCAGTTGGAGTGTTATATAAGGGAAAACTTATTAAAGATGGAAGGCTTCAAAAATTTATTAGTCATTAACAAAGCTGGTTGAAAAACTTCTAATATACACATTTAAGTTTTAATATAAATCACCAAAGGAAATAGCAACTTTAGATTCCTAGTTATAAGAAAGTGCATAGTTGGCCCAGAATTCAACAATTGTTAGTAGAAGCGAAACTGCTCCTGATGGTTTAGTGGGTTGCATGAAAAACTTTGTCAAAGTTCACATGTAGACTCCCTCTGATGGGTTTTGTAAAGAGTATGTTTTGTTTAATTTTACTGATTTCTTAAGCTATTTATTTTGTAAAATTATTGTTATTCTTACTTTTGTCATTGTTAATCTTGTTAACTATAAGCCACTTCAAGAAGGTCACATATGATTTTTTCTTAGAATAAATAATTATCATCAAATATTGTGGGGGAAAGTACTGGATAATTGGTATTGACACTGGGCTCGCCCTGGCTTTCTCTGGAATGCTGATCTTGGGATAAATTGCCCAATTATCACTCAAAATTAAAAAAAAAATTAGTGAATTGATATAAATTCAAAAAACAATTGATGAAATAGCTTAGTTTAATCATGTTGCGCTTTTACGACATGGTCAAATTGTGTCATTTCTAACTCAACCGATTGACCAGTTCATAATGGTCAGTGAAACCAATCAACATGTTTTGAAAATAATAAGGAAAATCTCAAAACTGTCAAAACCAGGGGGCCTTAGTGAGATTTTTTTATATCTAAAGATTTGATGGTCTACGTAGAGACGTAATGTCTACTTCAAGGAAAACAACCTCTAGAATCTTCTGTAAAAATTTGATCCTAATCTAATGGTTAGATCAAAAGTTACGATCCTCTTGAATTGTTATTCTGAACTGGCACGATTAGACCTTCTCTTGGGCCTAGACCTTTTCAATTGATCCATAAATGTATCTGCTAGGCCATCCATCTAATCTGTTTGTGACAGATTCTCATTTAGTTATGACAGAATCGCCCCTGACTGCTCGGAATCACCCACTACTATGTGAACAATAATTTTTTAAGATTTTAATTGGAATCTATTTTTAAGTCAACAAGTTGGACAAATAAGTATATTTTGACTCATAAAACATATTTGAAAGAAAAGATTCATAAAATTATGATTTTTTTGTGAAACGATTGACCTATTAATACAACTACATCCAACTAATCGACCTATTTAGACAAAAGATTGAAGTTTGATCATGTCGCAATTCAGAAACGCAGAAATTATCTTGTCGTGCTTATGAATAGCAATATTTAGTAAATGTCTTGCTTATGATGCGTCACATGGTCAAACTGTATTATTTCGCCAAATTGTTTTGAACCTATGATTCACCAATTTTTAACAAATATCCTTAATCTTGTACCGAGCCTTTTCATTTATATAATTGTTATAAACATGTAACAAATACCTAATTATCCAAACTTTACATTTCACATTAGCTTTTTAACTAAAATTTACTTTTTAAATAATTTTTTTCTCCTTTTCATGTGTGTGTCTATATATATATCATTATAATATTATAATACAAGCCCTATAAAAAAATCAATTTAAATTTCTAACTTTTATAATTGTGAATAAATAATAATAAGAAAATGAAAATTTAGTTAGTGTCCGTTGTTAATTATTACATGTATATTAAGAGAGTATTTGGCAGTGTGGTTGCGGTTGCTTTTCAAATAACTTTTCGTGCCGAAATGCATGCCAATGATTTTTTTTATTTTTTAAAAATTATTTTTGATATCAGCACATCAAAACGATCTAAAACATACAAAACATATTAAATTTTAGCAAAAAAATTTTTTTTTTGAATTTTTGAGAGCGTGGTTTGCACCGCGTTCCCAAACATATTCTAAGTGGTATATGATATATATTAGATAGTTGATGTATATTTGTTTTTGAAGTACATGATATAAATAATTATTAAAGATTTATTAAGTAGCACTAAAATAATTACATATCATTAAACCACATTTAATGTTAATATTTTAAATGAGATTGACTTAGAAAATAAGATTATTCCATGCATGATATTCCTTGCACTCCTTTATTAGGATGTCATTTTGGCATATGAGATTTTTTGAGTTGATAGTGCCCCTTGAAATTTAAATAGGAAGTTTTTTTAAACGGAGTGTGTTTGTATTCATGCTGAATTGGGGATCTCAAGCTCATAAAGAAAAATAGCCTTTCAACCCATTTATAAATTAGGTCTCTTTTTTACTAAAAAGTAGTTTTTTTTAAGTGATTTATTTGGAAAGTGAATTATTTTTCAAAGTTTAATAGTGTCATAGAAAATAAACTGAAAAATAACTTATTAATGCTTTTAAAAAAAATTTTATTACAAGAATGAGAAACAAATCTTACAAATTAAAAAGTTGAATAAGAATGAAATTGAAAAAAATTTAATTTCACAAAAATTATCTCAAATAAAATAAATAACAATCAAAATAATGAAGACCAAATCTGACAGATAAAAAAGTTCAAAGATGATGAAATTAAAAAATAATTATTAAAGTTTCATAAATTATTTCAAATAAAATAAATAGCAATCAAAAGAATAAGGATCAAATATGATAGATAAAAAAATTTCAATTACAAAAAGAATAAGAGAAAAACAAATAACAATAAAAAGTAAAGACCAAAGTTGGATATAAAAATTAAATTCTAAGGGATGAAATTGAAGAAAAGAAAAGATTCAAAATAAAATATATAGTAATCAAAAGTTTGAGGATCAAATTTAATATAATCAATAAATAATATGACATTTCTAATTTTTTCACAACATTTAGAAAATGTTTTCTATCCAAAATAAAAGGAAAATATTTTCTTGAAAATCAAACCAAATTTTTCTTTGACTGAAAAATATTTTTTATTGATCAACTTTTCTAATAGTAAACACATACAAGAAAGTTTGAAAAGTAATTTTTAGAAACTACTTTCTATAAAATAAATAGGGCTCTATAATCAGAGTGTAAAAAATGGTTGTGAGTATACTGCCGCTACACAAAAGATCACCTCAATCCAGCTTATTGCTATCCTTGTGTAAAGATATTATGGGTGCTTTTTTATGGAAAGACTATTAGTATTGTTGTAGTTTTTACTATTATGATTTTAAAAATAATTTTTTTAAAAAAATTATAAATTATATTTTTTTTATTAACTAGAGTTTTAAAAGAAAGATTTCATTTAAATCTATATAAAAATAAAAATATGATGTATATTGATTAACCAATTATCTTTAAATATATAATTGAGGCAAAATGTATAGAAACAAATGGAGCCTAAGTTAAAATTCATATATATAAAGAAAGTTTTCATTGGAATCCATATAAAAATATGATGTGTGTTAATCGTCTTTAAATATATAATTGAAGGCAAAATATATAAAAACAAATGAAAACTTTCTTTATATACACACTATATTTAAAGATGATTGGTTAATTAATACATACCATATTTTTATATGGATTCCAATGAAAACTTTCTTTTTATATATATATATATATATATATGAAAATATTTTTTTATGATTTCTTTTAGGATTTAAACTTTGAATGATCACATGAAAAAAAATTATTGTTCACTAACAATACTTATAGATTATTTAATATCATGATAACTTCTATTTTTTACCCAATCAAATAGAAAAAAATCTTGTAAATGAGGTGTTACTCAAGTTTGAAGAAAGCCATTGGTCCATGACACATTTTCAACTCTTGTAACTTGACTTGTGTCAGCTTAGAATACAAATAATTTTAAATTATTTTAATACGTTGATATTAAAAATAATTTTAAAAAAATTAAAAAATATTATTTTAATATATTATATAAATAAAAAACACTTTAAAAATATTCATTATTATATTTTTAAAAACCATCATAAGAAGTCTCCCGGCCTTAAAAGTGCGGCCCAAAAGTGAAGGTCATTCGTGTGACAGCTTCTTGCTGTGTTAACTGGAGGATTATGCGTGCTGGTTCAACATGGTGGAAAAAGCATGGGTATTCATTCACATGAAAAGGTTTTTTTAAAAAAAAATGAAAAGAGAAAGAAAAAGAAAACCTTTGATTTGGAATAAGATCATACAAAAGTAAGGGGAGCTGTTATTCTTCTAAAGTTATTTCCAATAAATTATTGGATTTATTATATTGTTTTTGTTTATTCAAAAAATTATTTTCAGGTCTCCAATAATTAATTAAAAAAATTAAATGTGTATTTAGTATTGTGGTATATAATATTTTTTTAAAATTTTTTTATTTAAAAATATACTAAAATAATATTTTCTCATATATTTTTTTAATTTTAACTTCAACACATTAAAACTATTAAAAAATACAAAAACAAACATCAATTTAATATTTTTTTACCTCAAATATATTTTTAAAACACAATTACAAACAACCTTTAAATAAAAATTCTTAAAGAATTCTTCCGAATCTTATCCAATTTTATTATAAGTTGCTTTCAAGTGTTTACTCAAATCAAGATAGTATGTATTATAAATTAGAATGGATGAAATATTTCAAATTAACTAATTTTTTTTATATGTATAAAACCCCTTTTGTACCCTTATATAATGAATAACGATGTAATCTTTTTACTGAATACTGATGAAGATTCTAAGTAACAATCAATAAGTATGATTCAATTTTCTAAATCAATTGGAACATAATTTAATTCCATATTTGAGACTAATCCATGGATGCATATTTTCTTTTTAAGAAAACCATTTTGGCATTTTGATTTAATTTCAGAAGAAAACTATAACTGAATCTATGACACATGTATTTTACCAACTAAAAGCTATCAAATGCCATTAACTAGTAATCTTAAAAGAAAAATCATTAAATGATTATTTCTTGATTTAAAAAAGAAACCAATTTTTGTTAGGGCTTGTGCTAAGAAAGAAAATGATGTAATTATCAATTTATCATCAAATGAATATGTCTTTGTATTAAGAAAATTTTCCAAATTGGTTTGCTTCCTCTATAGTTTCAAGTTCGAGCCATGTGGTTGCTCATATGATAGTCGTTGGAGGCTTACATGGTTGTTAACTTCAGGGCCCGTGAGATTAGTCGAGGTACGCGCAAGCTGGCCCGGATACCCACGTTAAACTAAAAAAAAAATTTCTCAAATTGTTAATGGCACTAAGTTTATGCCTATCAAGGTGGATATTGTTAACCGTTTTCCAATTAAATATGAGAGAATTTGTCCATGGTTGGTTAGTTCTTTCCCTAGAAATCTCAACTGTTCTAGACAACAAAATCAGGGAAATTTACGAAAAGAAAATTAGGGTTTTGATTTTGTTCTTTTAGCTAATGGTTGGATTAGGGGATCAATGACTTCAGCAATTGGAAAAATCTTGCCACGCCCGGTCCAACGTTGCTATCATATTTCAAACTCAATCTCCAAGTCATAAACTTAATTAAAAATCGGTGATTCATATGCTTAGAAATAGGTGATGTGGTAAAGAATGTTTATTCCTTCTTTTGATCTTTAGTGTCGTCCTCCCTTAATACAAAAATTGATTTAAGCATGTTCTTAATTTATCCTAAAAATACATCAAAGTTAAAATGAAGTGCTATTTGGAATCAAATATTTCAAACTTACACTCCTTAAAAAAAAAAAAAACCATAATGGTTCAAGAAAAGAGAACCCAAATTCTTAATTTGAAATGATTTAACGTGAGAAAATTATCTTGTTGTTGAAATTAAAGAAATGATATTAATTGATGAAGAACGATCTTTTGTATCACCAATGGTTACCTAAATTACATGTTGAAGTTAAGATTTCAAAACGTTTTCTTAAATGTATTTAGGATATGGACTAGTTCCTCGATCGGTTATATATTAAAAAATATAATAAAACAAAATTGCTTAATTATCTATTTCATCCCATTTCAAATAACATTATTCACGGCTTTCTTTATTAGAATAGAATAATAATATGAAAAGACAACTTGTTTCATTAGGCATACAACAAATAGCAATAAATTTCTTATCATTCTTAAATTAGAATTAAGGCACCATTATTTTTTTCATTTGTTGTTTAAAAATATATTTAGCTTAAAAAATTATTAAATTAATATGTTTTTAATGTATTTTAATAATTTTAATTAGTTGATATCAAAATTAAAAATTTTAAAAATATTCTAATATATTTTAAAATAAAAAATATTTTAAAAAATATATTACACAACGCCAACGCAACATTAAATACAGTAGGCAAATAATGGATATTGATTTTTCATGAGATCTTAGTTGCTATTTAGATTAAATAAATGATAGACTTGTCATGTAACCCAACAAATGCCAATCATTATTATTTTCTATCTCCAAATAATTCAAAACTGGTGGGCATACGTTGTATGATTAGTGCAATTTATTTTGATCCCCATTCAAAGATTAATTAGCACAATTAGTGCACTACACGTGCGCACACTTACTGTTATATAATAAAAGTATCTAATTATATTATGAGGACTCAAACTTATTATGTATCAGATAATTTTTTTAAATCGAGTTTTGTGATGAGATTGGGGAAGACTACTCAATATTTTATAATCCATAATCTTTTTAAGCCTTTTTAATGAATAAAATGAAATTTGTATGTATACAGTAACTGTCATTTAAAGCCAAATATTTTTCATCTTAAAATAAAAGAATAGAGATATTTCAAATAGAGGAACACAAATTAATTTCAAAATTACAATAAAAATATATTTATTTTTATCTCTGTTTTTTTTAATTAAATACATTTTTATCTTTATTTTACTATGTCGATACATTAACTAAACAAAAATAACCGAATTCAAATACATAATATCATAAGTGATACAAAATTCTTGACAAGGAAAGGTAACAGAATTCATTACTACGACCATTACTCATTCAATGGGCATAGCAGCCAAATTATACCAAGACCATTCAAAAAATCAATCTACAAGACGAGTAATTCTTTATCCATTTTTCCAGTTTTCACTTGTATGATTCATCTTTGATTATTATTTTTTTCTTTTCTCATGTTTAGGTATATATAATTGTCATATGCCTCTACACAGATGAAATCTATCTTTTGTACATCGGAATAAGAGGGATTTATAATAATTTTATTAAAAAGTGAATCTGAACCGTACAATATATGCACTGTGATCCCTCCCCTACTGATCAATGGTAAAGAAAATGCCCGTTGAAGAGTAAAAAAAAAAAAAAAAAGACTTCCACTGGAAGGAAATCCAGACCATTGATCTACAACATACAGTACTTGATTCGAGAAAAAGGTTCGACATTGAACAGTCGCGGCAAACAGTATATAATTAATAATAAACACACACAAATGCGCTTCTTTCCTATTTATTTATTTACTTTATGTTGTTCAAATCAAATGTTTGATACTCCTCTCTCTCCTTCGCTTGTTCTCTGGCTGCCTCCTCTATTGCACCTCACATAAACTTGTCTGTCTCCGTGTGTGTCTTTCCCTTCTCTTAATCAGGTTCGTACTTTAATGTTTGATGATTTGCTGTTTTGATTCGATTTAATGTTTGATGATTTGCTGTGATTTCCTTCATTTTTTTTTTTAAAGATAATCATGTTATTATGTTCGAATCTTATTGTCTGCTAAAATAGACAAAAAAAAAAAGTTAATTAAAAGATTTGTGTTTTAAATGATTTTGAGTTATTTGCAAAGAGGGATGGTATAAATTTGAATTCAGGTTTCGTTTTTGAGCAGGGGAGATTGGTTTGGTAGAGAGATGGTTATTTACGAGCAAGATTCGGATGTTATTCAATGGGGTCTTCGTCTTCTTGATGGGGACCCACCCTATTATTCTGGGTACTATGGCGATGCCATCATACAGAGTAATGATGGATATCATGGACATTATGTGCGGGATCATTATGATATTTCGGATTGCAGCCATGTAGAGAGCGATGAGATGATTGCGCGCACCTTGCAAGAAGAGTTTTCGCAGCTTGCCGTTACTGAAGCTACTGAATATTCACATGGTGGAGAAGAACATTTACACACTTCCGTTGATGAGCATCCTTGGCAATGTACACCCACGAGGAACTACTGTTCAGGTTTATGATTAACCTGATCCTTTTGCTTCTTTTCATTTTTGCTGCTCCAAATTTCTTATGTTGGTTGCACTTGCTGTTGTTCTATGTGCAGACAATGAATGTAGTCATGAAGAATCAGATGATGCAGTACCCTCTAGTTCATGCTCAAGTCCTGCTAATGGAGAAGAGTATTCCTACTCACCAGAATCTAATGATGATTATGAGCTGGATGATGAAGTAGGCAAGAGGTTGAATCAGTTGATCCCAATCCGTGTAAGTTCAGCTGCTTTAGATCATCATGGTCTTTTATTTCTGTTGGTCGGGGAGAGTGAGAGGCTTCAGTCATGTTTTATGTTTTTATGGAATTGGGGATATTATTCCAAATGAAATTTAATTTTAACTTTATGTAATTAATTTTACTTGTCTTAGGGTTGTAGTACTACCAAATAACATGTAAAAGAAGTAATTTTTTCCACTGAATATAAAATATCTCCTTTCTTGTGGAATTTTAATCCCTATTATTGAGAAAGCAAACTACATCTAACAAGGAATGGAATAGGATGCTCATTCTATTCTCAATCCCAAGTGAACTGAACATAGTCACCAATTACCGTTTTAATGTCGATGTTATGGCATTAAAGTAGTTAGTTAATTCAGGAAAAGTAGATAGTGTTCTTTTTAGCCATATATTCAAGTATGGATGGCAGACAGAGTTGGGGTGCATCTTTGTCACGCTTCTGGACTCTCACTCCTCTAATGACACTGCATCATATATCTAGTAATGCTTTCTGAGTGGCATTTTTTAAACTTTTACTTTCAAGTTCAGGGTAATTGAGTGTTTTACAGTTTAATGTTTCCAGCACTGAATGTCAGACAAAATAGTGCATACTTTAGTAACTATCTCTGGACAGGCTGCCATGACAACCAATGCAATCTGTACTTCTTTATTGTGAGAGGATATTTACACGTGTTTGAACACAATTAAGCATGGTTGGTAATGTTGGTCTTCTATTGTGCAACTCAGATGGTATATGATTAAGTTCAGGGTAATGTGCATCATAGCAATTACATGTTAGCATCTAGTGGTCCTCATTTGTATCGCAATATCCTGGGGTTGTATATCAAATGATACTTCCTGTTGACAATCTTTATCATTTGTAGTTTTCTTGTACAACTCGGGTAGAACTAGCTTGGTGAAAAATAGAGTGGGTGCATCCATGCATGTGCGTGCTAACATGTTCCATACTGTTGGTTTTGCTTATCACCTGCCAAAATTTCCTTTCTTCTGCACAGCATGTTCCTAGAATTAATGGAGAAATACCGTCAATTGATGAAGCAACCTCGGATCATGAAAGGCTTCTGAACAGGTACTGTGCACAGATACTATTGCTGCAGATAAAGAAATTTCTATTTTCCCCCCTTTTGTCATATTTGGAGTTAGTTAAGTTAATGCTTTCTATTATGGTTATTACTGTAACATGGCTATCATTTTTCCTTTTCAAACTCTCTCTTTCTCTTTCTTTCCCTTTCACCTATGCTATTAAATTATTGTTCTCACTAAACCAGACTGCAGTTATTTGGCTTTGATGAACTTAAGGTTCAAGGAGATGGAAACTGCCAGGTTAGTTTTTCCCCTTCTGTTTCTTTTTTAGTATCTTCACCATGAGTTTCTCTATGACATGTTTTCTTGAATAGATCATTATTAGGGTTTTCTTGAAGATGGCCCCTAAAGTTACACATCAATACCAATAAATGTGAGGTCTTCACTTCCATAATTGAGTAAAGTGCTATACGTAATTTGTAGCTGCTAATTATGGATATCAAAACCTTCCATGCATTGATATTTACAAATGCCCTTAGGCATATTGAAAAAACCCTTACGAGTATTGTTGCTGTGTTGATCCTGCTTGACAAAGTGCTTATTGACAAATAAATGATGACGTGCTAATATTTACTTTTTAAGACTTTCTCATTCTCCAGTTCCGTGCTTTATCCGATCAAATATATAATACACCTGATCGCCACAAAACTGTAAGACGACAGGTTGTGTATCAGGTTTGTTGTATTCTCTACCATATTATTAGTGGTTGCAGTTGAGTTTGTTGAGTAATGTAAATATCTACATTTCATTGATCTTGATATATTTTTGTTACATTGATCTGTAATCACCAGCTTAAATCTCACCCAGAGATATATGAGGGATATGTTCCTATGGAGTATGGTGAATATTTGAGGAAAATGTCAAAGTAATAACAGAACTCTTTGCTTTTTCTGTTTCATAAACTTTAAAGAATCTTGTGTGGTTATTCTAATATGCAAATACCCCCTTTGAGTTTGGATGATGATTCCAGGAGTGGTGAGTGGGGTGATCATGTGACATTGCAAGCAGCCGCGGATTCGGTATGGATATGACTGGGTCTTTCTTTCTTTCTTTCCTTCTCTCTCTCTCTCTCTCTCTATGTTTTTTTTTTTTTGGAGGGGGGGTGCTGTTTGAGTTGCGTTCTCATTATAGTTTACTTGAATCTGGTGAAACCCTACCCCCTACCCCTATTCCTCAGTTTCAATATAGCAATGTTCTTTCTTAGAGCTTTATGCTGAGTTTTATTTTCTAAGACAAATGTCAAGTCTCTGCAATTTTTCCATGGCTTATACCCTTGGGTATTTTATTGTAGTATGGTGTGAAAATACTCGTTATGACTTCTTTCAAGGACACATGTTACATAGAGATTCTTCCTGTCAGCCAAAAGCCAAAAGGAGGTAAATTTGGGTTTGTTTCTGCTGTGCTGAAAAAATTAAGTTGCTTTTCCTTTATCTTAACCGTCACCCTTCCTTTTTAGGATCTTGTTTCCATGATCATATTTTTTTCAAGTTTCTATAATATATTGTTGATAATCAGTTATGGTAATAAATATTGATTGTTTGATTGCAAGCTTGATATTCTTACCACTGCCTGATAAAATGTAAAAAAAAAGGAGTTTTTTGTTTTGTTGAACCTTCTGTATCTGACATTTTTCCTCCATGCTTTTCATAACCTTCAACGATTAGTGAATTGCTTTTCCCGTGTACTACTATAAAGAGAGATTATTGTTAGGTGCTTCAAAAGCACTACTCTCCCACTCACTTGAAAGTAGGACCTACATTGATGACCTCTCATGGGTCCCACCTTTATTGTTCTCACTAATCCAGACTGCAGTTATTTGCTCTGGGGGTAGCTAATAATTCTTCATGCAGAAGAATAGAAGTGCAAACTCTCTCTCTCTCTTGTTATATGCAGAAGCACCAAAGTAGAAACACTGAAATTGATCACAATGTGTGTTGTGTTAAGTAATCCACATACAATGTAATTGATCTTAAATGATTGATGGCAACTGATATGGCATCTTCCCAGTCTGCAATTCTGACTATGTTCCCCTTCTTTTTCAAACAATAATAGTATCGCATTGATGTTAGTTTTAAGGTTGTGTTTTGATGAAGGATTTCTGGTTCCTTCTGCAGTCATTTTCTTGAGCTTTTGGGCTGAGGTACATTACAACTCCATCTATTTTCAAGGAGGTAATTGTTGTTTCTTTGTTATGCTTATCTTTTGTCGGGCAAAGGGTATGAGTTAAAAATTAAGAAATGGGATGCTTTTGGCCATATTTGATGATAAACAGAACTGAGCTTCTTGTGACAGATAGTTGAACCGAATTTTTGGCAAGCCTAACTTTGGGTTTTTATCATTTTCTCCTTCAATGACGTGACAATAATTATGGTTTTATGTGCAAAGTCTAATTTGGAACTTTGCATAACATGGCAGCGAGAATAATTCATCTCCTCTTGCGTTACAGATACATCTAGTGAATTCAGAAAGAAGAAGAGGTGGTGGAGTTTCGGAAATAAGCACTAGATAAATTGCTGGTAATCTTGAGGACGCTCCATAGTCTCTTAGACATGCACATGCAGCCTCCTCGGTGTGGACCTTGTATTTTCTTTTTCTATAATTCTTAAGCGAATGTTTGGATCGTTATTCTACAAGTGTATTTTATTTTTCTTGAAAAACTTTTATTCCTCTAAATTTTGCATGCTCTAAAATTGCATGCCAAATCTCTTAAATAACAGGGAAAATCAAAGAAGTACACCGTTTATTCTTTTGATGCATGGAGACAGCAAGATGGATATTTCGGTGGAGCTATAGATAAGTTGTTTGGTTGGGGCAGTTCACGTGTATCGATAGTGTGATTCTACTTTTCCTGAGAAGACTTCATGGTTCGTGACAGTCAAAATTCTAAAGTTGGTGTAAGAAATGCTCTGATACAGTGAAATAAGACATTATTATTGATTTGATTACGTTTTGTTCTCTTTATAATATATGATTGTAGATGATTAAGACTCAAGGGTGGCTTGATTTATCTTACGTCATAGAATTGTGATATATTTATGTAATCCAGCTCTGCCCTTACCAGGTGAAATGGATCTAGTTAGTGGCCCACTAGGATGGGGATGTTGAGTCTTGCATTTTTATGGGCGATAGGGTTTGAACTTTGAATATGTTTTCACAAGTTCTCTCTGTCAGGGAATCCCCATCAAATCATCTTGAATTTAGGAGAATGGACTTATAGTGCTCTTGCTCTCTTTTTTTCCTAATCAATCTCATCATGCCCACATCAACGAATTTGGAAATCACTACGAAGAGTCTCGCTCCAGCTAATCCCGTGGATTCACTTAGTTTTTAAAGCTCCAAATCCAGGGAATATTAGCAAAGAACATTTCTATTTTCTACACATTCGCAGATCAAAATCATATTGGAGAAGGAAACTTAAAGCAGGGTTGGTAGCGAACCTTTACCAGGTGAAAAACCTCAGAAAGAATCTATTAGTGTTGACAATGGGGTAGGAAAAGAGAGAACAGTCTACATTACAACCAACAAGGAAACAATGGTCCACTCCAGTCTACAAATCTAGAGCAGTCAACACACTTGTTATTGGATTCTAACAAGTACGACAAATAATTTACAGCTGCTTCTTCCTTTCCAGTTTCAAGTTCTAACCCCGCAAGAGAAACAGGAAAAAGAAGGCTGACTTGTGTTTTAATTAATTAAACACAAAAACAATAGGCCTCCCCACCCTAAAATTAGCCTTACTTAACGTTAGTAGTAGTACATAACCCTATCCATTGCTACTACCTGTGTGTGTTTTGATGCTAATTAGCCGTGACTTTGCACCCATTCTACATCTTATGCTCCCCAGTTAACTCCTGCTGACGACCCTCCTCCGCATCCACTGCCACAGTCGCCGCCATCGGCTGCAGCAACAAAGCAGTAAACGGCATGTGCCTGTAATCCAAGTCAAGCCGGCTGCTGGGTGCCGTCAACAGAGAGAACATCTCGGGCCCTATACAGTTGACAGGGTGGACCTTGCAGGAAGCAGAAGGAGAAGGAGAAGAGGAGGAAATCGGGGTGGACCCGATGGTGGTGGAGATGGGGATGGAGGGGATAGTGCCGGTTCCGGTGGAAGCGATGATGGATGCCTCAGCGTGGCGAAGGAGCCACTCGATGGTCTCGCCATCGGAGCGGTGGCCGAGCTCACGGGTGAGCTGGAAGACACGGGCCGCTGTTAAAGCGGGCATCCGGACCCGCCTGCCACGGCCATGGACTTTGGTGTGGCGGTCTTTGGATTGAGAGGTAGTTGATTTGCGAGGGTGGGTCAGCTTAGATTGGGACCCACCAGCTGTGGGTGAGGGGACCACAGTGTTGTTGTTGTTAGGGCTTGGCTGTTGGTGTTGGGTGTTTGAGGTGGAGGAGAAGTTGTAGAGAACCGTTTCAGAAGCCATGAGGGCAGGGGTGAATAATGGGTTTTTGTGGAGTGATTTGAGGAGAGATTGAAGCTAGGGTTTGTGCAAGCGAAAGAAGAAGGGAAACAAATTAACAAACAAAGGTTACTATGAATATGTCTGTGGTTTGACTCTATTGACCCTCCAAAGGAGAAGGGAATTTGTTATAATGTGGGGTCATAGTTGGCGGAGCCCACAGACAAGTCACACCTTATCTGGGATGGGGACCACTTAGACATGTCTTAGATGTATGGGATAAGCACATAGAAATTCTCAAAATCTCACGTGAGAGAGACACGAATAAAGAAATATGTTCAAAGGAATAAAAGCACCCGCTGTTCGATTAAGATTTTTCAAAATATAAAAAACATTTATCTAGATTATGAATTTTTTTTATACTATCATTTTAAGCAAGTATAAAAACAACTTAAAATGATTGGTAAAAACGGTTTAGTTTTTAAAAAAAATGGTTTGATCTTAAAAAAAATTATAATATGATATTTTTTATAGAAAAAATATTAAAAACAATATATTAGATTGATATAAACTTCACGGTTTAATATACAAAATCCATGACTAAGATCATGGGCTTTACTAATATTTTTTTATTTAATTATACGACCATAAAAATAGATATTTGTAAAATTAAGTACCAACTAAATATTGGATGTTTATTTAAGATCACGATAATTCTATAAAAAGTAAATTGAAATAAATTATAAAGATTAATTCAGAATTAATCAAATATTAAAGAATAAAATTTAAAAAATTCAACAAAATTTCTACTAAAAAAACCCGTTTGGGCACATGTTTCTTTTTAAGAAAGTTCATATGGGCTTGCATGTTGATGTTTTATAATTTTTTCTTTTTGTAATTGTAAACCTTTTTTTATTACCAATTGTTATTTGAATTATTTTATCTTTTTATTACTATTTAAGATCAGGATAATAATTATCACAGGTTGTAGAATCTCTAAAAAAACATTTCAAGAGATTGATGTTGATGCGAACCTCGTTATTATGCAACCCACAAGTAAAGACATTAATTCCTGGAAAGCCAAGTAAATTAGGTTTGATAGGAGTGTGATACAAAGATAACTTGTACATAGGCACCAGCACTATTGAAAATGGAAATCTTTACCCAACGAATATTGATTCGCGAATGAGAAGTATAAGGATGACACCACGAAGATAGTTGTTCTTCGATAAGTCATTTTTCAGTTCTTTAGAGAATCATGGAAGAGAGATTATCTTACCAACACACACACACACATACATAAAGTGCGGTAAACAAGAAGTTTTATTAATCTAATTTACATGTCTGGTTATGCCTTTATTTATACTAACTCTAGACTTAAATAAACCCTAATAGACCCCTCTTAGGTGGACTTATATGAAGCCCACTTACAATTGATCCAAATAAGTAATAATAACCCAAAAACTAAGAAGAAAATAATAAAAATCCAAAAATTACTATCCTAAATATGTTAGAATAAGATTTGTCATCATTAAGAAGTCCCAAATACACTACAAAATCTGAAATGAAGGTAGAATTAATTTTAAAGTCTTCTTTCCTTGTTGTAGCTAGGATGAATAAGAAATCCTTTTAAGAAAAGGATTATGAAACATTTATGAATCCTTACAACACTTGGAAACTATGTTGCAGCCTATTATAGATCTTTGTAGAACTAGGAGATTCCTAAAATAAGCTGTTACATCTTTATAGAAAAAGGATCCTTGCCAAATAGGAAATCTATAAGTTAAAAGGAAGTAAAGAACAAAATTCGTATAGCCTGTTCTGACTTATATTTCTTCCTGAACTCTGATTAATCAGAAACTTTACCCTACCTCTAAAACTTTCATGTTGAATTTTAGCTCTATCCAACAGCTGGATTTAGAGTTATGCTCAATAGCATAAAACTGGAAAATAGAAAATTTTACGCCAAAATCTGAATCTGACCTTACTTGAATCGTATCGGATGCTTTATTTTATGGCAAATATAAGTTATCTGAGTGATTTTATCTCTATCCTATAAAATTTTATTCATACAATTTATTTAATAAAGTAATATCCAACAGTTTTTTAATTTTTAATAATTTGTAAAACTTAAGAAGTGAGCCATTGAAAAAATTAACAGCATACATCAACTTAGTCATTTATGCCCAATTAATTAATAAAGTAATTATTATTTTTGAAACAAAAGGAGGCAAACAATGCATTGCCTTTTATGTCAAATGACGAGTTGTTTTCCGATACTAAATATGGCCACCGTGATTGTAGCTAGAAAATTAGTGCTATGGTTTTGTGATTTAAAAAATTATTTTTCAATTATTTCTTGATCGTAAAAAACTTTAGAAGTTCAAGTAAATCTATTTATGGCATTAATTAATCAAAAAATAGGTGAAAAAAATTAAAAAATTAACTCGAATTGAAAAAAGTTCACAAGCCTATATATATTTACCCTCTCATCCATGTTTATAGAAAAAACTCAACACCATTGAATTACTCTCATTAAATGGAACTTGTTGACACAAAAATTGATTTTTTTGTGGTCTAATTTGGTGTCAACCTACAATTTTCTCACTCTTCAACCAGAATACGATAACTTTCTCTTTTTTCTTTCATTTCAGGGATTGAAATGTTAAGAAAATGATTTTTTTGTATCAAAATTAAAATTATAAAAAAAATATAGGAATTGTATAGAAAGAAGACGGAAAGCTTCTGGATTAAAAATAACTTTTTCTTTGTTATAAAATCATGCATTGTATGTGGATGTCTAGATGTTTTCCTACACCCCTTCTTTATTATGTTTATTCATCATTATCAAGTTCATTTGAATCTCTCCATGTTTATTTGAATCTACATTTTCTTATGACCTTTAAGTTTACAAGTATTTATATACATATGCTTATAAATCAGAGCATTGTTAAGAGAATGGCAGACACATACATATAACTACAAATTTATATGAAATAAAAGTACTCCATCTTCATCCCCTCTAATCTCCATTGTTCTTATATATTCTATTTACTCTTTATTAATTATATTGTTTTTATTATTATATGCTTCTTAATATATAGTTTTACAATACGTTATTAGCACGAATTGCTCCTTACTTTCATCTTGAAGCAGACAATCATATTTGGTAAGAAGTAGAAGCATGAATTTCTCCTCACTTTCGTTTTGAAGTAGATAATCATATTTGGTTTGTTGATAAGAAGTATAAGATATGTTTTTCTATTGTTGTTGTATGTTATACATTCTGTTTTGAGATCAAGTATATAAAATGGAAACATGTGACAAAATCATTAGATTATTTTCAAGTGTAATAACGTCACATATTGATCTTCGTTTTATTTTATATTTTATAAATATTTTCTATGTTTTAAAATCTATCTTTATATTCCAAGATATATATATATATATATATATATATATATATATATATATATATATATATATAAAAAAATATATAAAAATATATATATTTTTTTATGAAGTAACAATGACAAACCTTGCCAAACTTGAGTTTGTGGCAGTTGATGCTAAAATTCACCTGGATGCCAATAGGTCCTGGAGACACCATTAAAGATGATAATAAAGCATCTAGTCAAAACAAGGCAAAAGCCATGATTTTCTTGCAGTGTCATCTCCATGAGGAGTTGAAGTTAGAGTATCTCACAATCAAAGATCCCTTTATTCTTTTGCAAAATTTGAAAGAAAGATATAACCATCAAAAGACAGTTATTATTCAAAAAGCTTGTTATGATTGGATACATTTATGATTGCAGGATTTTAAATTAGTATGTGAATATAATTCTGAAATGTTTAATATCAGTTCTAAATTAAAACTATATGGAGACAATATCACCGATGATAATATGTTAGAAAAAAAAAATTCTCTACTTTTCATGCCTCGAATATGCTCCTACAACAACAATATAAAGAACAAGGTTTTAAAAAATATTTTGACTGATGTCATGTCTCCTTATGGCTGAACAAAATAATAAGCTTTTAATGAAAAATCATGAATCACAACCAATGGTTTCAGCTCTATTCCCCGAAGTGAATGCTACGATATATAATAATAATAATTATGGTTATGGTCGTAATAAAAGCCGAGGATATGGTCATAGGAGAAAACGGTTTAATTACCACAACTATAATGGTCGTAATTCATCAAATTCTTACAAACCCTCACAAAATGAGGAGAAACAAGAAAGGGTGAAGTATATACATAACAGAGATACCAAGAAGGTAGAAAATGCCTGTTATTGATGTGAAATGAAAGGACATTGGTCTCGTACCTATCATATGACCAAACATTTTATTAATTTATATCAATCCTCGTTAAAAGGAAATGAGAAGAACATATAAATAAAATTTTCTCACCTACATCAAAGTAATGATGATATTTTTCCTTTGGATATGACACATCTTAACATTGCAGATTTTTTTTGAGTAAACTGATGAGAAATTAATATTTCTTGGAATGATAATAATTAGTTAATATAATGATGTCAGAATTTAAAATTATGTTTATCTTTTCAGTGTTTTTCCTTTATGCTAGTATATTTCAATATATTTTGTTTTCTTCCTTTCATGTTGGCTTATTTAATGAACAAAAAATGTGTTATAATAATTATGTCTTATTATGAACTTATTATATATTTATTCATTTTCATGAAGAAACATGGATTCATATCATGCTGTAAATAAGTCCAATATCAATAGTGGAGATATATGCCTAGCAAATAGTGCAACAACACATACCATTCTCAGGCATATGCAATATTTTTCAAATATGAGAATGATGAAAGCAAAAGTGAATACAATATGAGGTTCAACATACTTTATTGAAGGCTCTAGAAAAGCTAATGTAATGCTTCATAATGAAACAAGATTTATTATTGATAATGCTTTGTTCTCTACTAAATCAAAGAGAAATCTACTAAGTTTCAAAGATATATGACTTAATGGGTACCATATTGAGACTGCCATTGACAATGATATAGAATATCTTTATATCGTATCAAATGTCTCCACTAGAGAACAAATATTGGAAAAATTATTCGTTTTATCTTCATGTTTGTATTACATAAGTATTAGACTATCCTAAATCAATAATGATGCGAAGAATTATCGAGAATTCACATGGTCATCCATTGAAGAATCAGAAAATTCTTCAATTTAAGGAATTCTTGTGTGCTGCTTGTTCTCAAGGCAAATTGGTCATTAAACCATCACTAGCTAAAGTTGGGACTGAATCCCCAAGATTTCTAGAATGTATTTTAAGGTGATATTTGTGGGCCCATTCACCCACATGTGGACCATTTAGATATTTTATTGTTTTAGTAGATACATCTACAAGATGGTCATGTATGTGTTTAGAATCAACTCGCAACCTGAAATTTACGAGATTACTTGCTCAAATTATTAGATTACGAGCACAATTTCTAGATTATATAATCAAGACTATTTGTCTTGACAATGCTAGTGAATTCACATCCCAAGCATTTAATGATTATTGCATGTTACTTGGGATAAACATTGAACATCTTGTTGCTTATGTTCATACTCAGAATTTTCTTGCTGAATCACTTATTAAATGCCTCCAGTTAATTGCAAGACCATTACTTATGAGAACAAAACTTCTTGTCTATGCTTGGAGATACGTTGTTTTACATGCAACACTTATACACATTAGGTCAATAACGTATCACAAATTCTTCCCATTACAATTGGTTTTCGGTCACGAGCCAAACATTTTCCATCTAATAATATTTGGTTGTGCGGTATATGTTCCAATTTATATGCCACAACATACAAAGATAGATCCTCAAAGGAGACTGGGAATATATATTTGGTTTGAGTCCCCATCAATTATTAAATATTTTGAGCCCTTAACAAGTGATTCATTTATGGCATGATTTGTCGATTGTTATTTTGATGAGACTATGTTTCCAGTATTAGAGGGAGAAATTAAACAGCTGGATAAAAATATTATGTGGAATGCATTGTCATTATTGAATTTTGATCCTCATATAAAACAATATAAACAAGAAGTTCAAAAGATACTTCGTTTTGCAAGACATTGCAAAACAACTACCGAATGCATTCACTAACTCAGAAAGAGTAACCAAATCTCATATGCCAACTGTAAATGCTTTAGCCCGGATTGAAGTCCAAGCAGGACAATCCACTAAAATTATAGCAAATGAGTCTATAGCATGCCAGAAGCGTGGTGGAGCAACTGGTTTAAAAGACTAAATTCTTGAAAAAAAAAAGGAGCAAATGATCAAATTGGCATTATTGAGAAAGAAAATAAAGAGATAGATATAACTGATCATAAAACCCTAGAAGAGGTTCAAGTACTTGAAAATAGTAAAAATGAGGAGATCTCGATAAATTATGTCCCTACAAAAAAAGAAGACAGAATCGAATGAAATAATTATCGACAATATTTTTTCATATAATATATCTCTTTATATCATTAATGAAAAAGAGGATCTTGAGCCTAAATCTGTCGAAGAATGTCGACGCAAAAATGATTGGCCAAAATAGAAAGAAGCAATTTAAACATAATTAAATTTACTTGCAAGTTTTTGGACCTGTAGTTCATACACCTGAAGGTGTAAGGCTAGTTAGATACAAATGGGTATTTGTGTTAAAACAAAATGAGAAAAATGAAATCGTAAGATATAAAGCACGACTTGTGGCACAAGGGTTTTCACAAAAACTTGGCATTGATTATAATGAAACATATTCTCCTGTAGTAGATGCAACTAGTCACAACCTATTTATTTGGGACAATTGATAATGATGTTTATATGAAAATCCCTAAAGGATTTGAAATGCCCAAAGCATATAATTCAAATCCCCGAAAAGTTTGCTCAATCACGTTACAAAGGTCCTTATATGGGTTAAAGCAATCAGGACGCATGTGGTATAATCATCTTAGTGAATATTTATTGAGAGAAGAGTATAATAATGATCCTATATGCCCATGTGTTTTTATAAAGAAGTCAGAATCTAATTTTATTATTGTTGTTGTGTATGTTGATGATTTAAATATTATTGGAACTGATGAAGAGATACCAAAGACAATAAATTATTTGAAGAAAGAGTATGAGATGAAAGATTTGGGAAAACAAAATTTTATCTCGGCTTGCAGATCAAGCATTTAGCAAATGAAATTTTCATTCATCAGTCAACTTACACAAAGAATGTTCTTAAAAGATTTTATTTGGATAAAACACATCCGCTAAGTATATAAATAGTTGTTTGGTCACTTGATGTGAAAAAGGACCCTTGTAGACCTTATGAGGATAACGAAGAATTATTTGGTCCTGAAGTACCATACCTCATTGTAATTGGTGTGCTAATGTATCTTGCTAATAATATGCGACCTGATATAGCATTCTCTGTGAACTTGCTAGCAAGATATAGTTCTTCTCCTACCCGGAGATATTGGAATGAAATTAAACACATTTTTTTGTTATCTATGAGGTAATACGGACATGGGTTTATTTTATTCAAATAATGCTAATCATGAATTAGTTGGGTATAATGATGCATGATTTTTATCTAATCCAAATAAAGGTCAATCTCGAACAGGTTATCTTTTTATGTGTGGTAATCTTGCTATAACATGGAGATCTACAAAGCAAACATTAGTTATCACTTCATCTAATCATGCTGAATACTTGCAATCCATGAAGCCAGTTGTGAGTGTGTGTGGTTGAGATCAATGACTCAACATATTCGTGGAACATCTGGTTTATTGTCCAGTAGAGGAACTCCAACCATATTGTGTGAAGACAATACTGCATGCATAACATGGAGATCTACAAAGCAAACATTAGTTGTCACTTCATCTAATCATGCTAAAATACTTGCATTCCATGAACTCAATTAAAGGAAGGATACATCAAAGGAGATAGAATAAAACACATCTCACCAAAATTCTTCTTCACAAATGACCTTGAAAAGTGTGGTGGCATTGATGTTTAACAAATTTGCTCGAAAGATAATCTAGCAGATTTGTTTACTAAAGCATTACCAACTACAATGTTTTAAGGATTGCGGTGCAATATTGGAATTTGACAGCTTAAAGACTTGAGATGATATATTCATGAGGGGGAGTTAATATGCACTGCACTCTTTTTTCCTTGGCCTAGGTTTTGTCCCATTGGGTTTTCCTAGTAAGGTTTTTAAGAGGCAGTTTTCAATGCGTAAGGCTGTACAATAGACATCCAAGGAGGAGTATAAAATCATACATTGTATATGGATGTCTAGATACCTTCATACACCCTTCTTTATAATGTTCATTCATCATCATAAAGCTCATTTGAATCTCTCCAAATTCATTTGAATCTACATCTTCTTATGACCTTTGAGTTTACAAGTATTTATGTACATGTGCCTATAAATAGGAGCATTGTTAAGAGAATGGTAGACACATACATATAACTACAAATTCGTATGAAATAAAAGTGTTCCCTCTTCATCCCCTTAATCTCTATTGTTCTTATATATTCTATTTACTCTTTATTAATTATATTATTTTATTATTGTATGCTTCTTGATACATATTTTTACAACATTCTTCAAATTTTATATTTTCAATAGGGTTTTGCTTTATTTTTCACTTTGGTACCTTTTCTTTTAATTTTTCTCATCCTTAATAAATTTTGACAAATTGGTTCTAAAATTGGGCATGGAAGGATGTAATTGAAAAATAAAATTTAGAGGTGAAAAACATAGTGCTATGGTAATTTACTAAGGTGTTTTTAGTATAGTATCTAATGAGAACAAGTTAAAAAATAAATTTCGTGTATGTGAAAATATGCTTATCATGTTTGAATTGATCAAATATGATTTTTTTTGTTATCTTTTTATTACAGTATCAAATATTCTCTATCGTGGGGGGCAATCTCAGCAAACTTAGTTATGTGAAAGGGATGAATATAAGAAAAATGAGTCACCATTTGGATTCATGATTAGTATGAACCTTAACTGGACATCAAAGACTTTTAAGTAAGAGGGTTGGTTATTCTAAAGGAAAAATAAAAATCACCCTAAAACATCTAAGGAAAAATACTTATTATACATACATGCTTTATTTCACCTAAACTAAATACATAGGTTTATTGGAGGTAAAACTTTCTAGAATAGTGATTTGGGATTTTGGCTTGACCACAAAGCCTAATCCTTTTTGTTTCTTTTTATTATGGAAACAATATTCAAAATAATAATTAACGAAGACTTGAGTTGATGCGAACGTCGTGATTACGTGGTAATGCAACCCACAATCAAGATTAACATCTGATCCTGGAAAGCTAAAATAGGTCTGATAGGAGTTTGACACAATGAAAACCTGCCCCAAGGCACCAACACTTTTAGAATGAAGTAGAATGACATCATAGAGCCATTCAGTTTGTTCAAGAATTGAAGAATGTAAGAATCACTCTCACATGTTAAAACTGAAAAATTAAGAAGTAATATTCATCAATGGCTCCTGAAATTTTGGTTACATGAGTTTCAATAGTTCTTGAAAAATTAACCCTAATGGATCTACCCTTGTGGGCTGAAGTGATCCACATACAAAACTGACCTAAAAACCCTAAACTGAAAAGCCCATAACCTTATCTAAACAAACCTTGGATTCCAGCTTAAAACAAAGTTTTAATTAAGCCCAAATTGAAAGAAAATAATAAAAATAATTAATCTGTCATTAAATAGCTCTAGCCCTTCTTTCCTAGTATAGCTAGGATGAATAAGGAATCCTTATAAAAAAAGGATTCTGGAACATTAATGAATCATTGACACTTTTGAAAATTATGTTTCAGCTCATTAAAGATTCTTGTGGAACTAGAAAATTTTCAAAACAAGAGCTGCCACATCCTTTTAGAAAAAGGATCCTTACTAAATAGAAAGTCCACAGGTCAAAGGGAAGTAAATAACAAAATTCATATAGCTTGTTCTGACCTATATTTCAAGTCTTTTCTGAACTTCGATTCATCTAAAACTTTACCCCAACATAGAAAAATACCTTTGGAATCTTCTGGTAAATGTTGATCTAACGGTTGGATTTAGAATTATGATCAATAGCGTAAAACTGGAGATAGAAAATTTTACGTCAAAATCCGAATATGACCTTGCTTGGGTCGTATCACAAGGTTGAACCATATCATAAGTTTTGATTTTTAATTATCCAATTTACATTAAACCACATTGAATTAATTATTAGTCAAAGTATATCCATTATAAAAAACCAAAAATATTTCACCCAACTCAATTAATATAAAAAAGCATAATCTAACATGAAAAGAACAAAAAAAATCATGAATACATTATGAATTTATTAAAAAAAAACATCAACACACATTTATGATTTGAAATTTAACAAACAAATCACAAAATTGTTTGATTAAATAAATAAATAAATCATATATAAGGATTGAAATTGACTGTTATGAGTTGTTAGAGTCAATTGAAATTGGACGAGAGAGGCTAGTACAAGAAAAAAAATAGTGATGGAAGGTAACAATGTCAACGTGTATATAGTACATGCGCAATAACAGTGTAATAACCCTGATTTTTTACATCGTTTTTTCACGATACATTAGAAATTTCAGTAAATTTGTTTTTTAAACAAGTTCCACTGAAATTTTTACTAAAATTTTGACGGAGTTTCCCCTGTATTGGGAGGTTCCAAGTTATTGAAAAAAATTATATTACACTTCCAATTTCATTTCACAACCCGATCCAATCATCTTAGATCTCAACTAAATTCATCACCATCAACACAACACATCTTATTCAATAACATCATACAATTCAAGTTCATAAAATAACAATGCATAATTCAATTTTTACATAATATCATCATCTAAACTATATCTTACATAATAACATCATATAATGTAATTTAAGTGAAGTATTCAATTTCAACTATAAACATGCATGGTTAAATAAGTACTTAGAATTACAAACATTAGATTAAAGTCATACATCCAAATTTACGAGTTAATATTAAATTTCAAGTTTTAGGAGATACGTCTCTTAATTTACAAATAATTACATGTCTGAAAGCAAAAGATAACTAAACTAAGATTACTCCTGACGCGACCCTGATAGACGTGGAAATAGAAGTTAATATTTATATATAAATATAAAAAGGTAGTAACAAACAATAACAATGACAAGCAATAATTTCCATGGAATTTCTTTTGATACATAAAATTAAGCATAGACCTCTTTTACAACATACATTTTCCATCTATTATCAATATCCATCTAATATCCTATCCCATTTGCTGAGAATAATTTCATCTTGGAAATCTCAACACATCTCAATAGTTTTGAATACTATCTACTTATGAATCAATTCTCATTTGATACCAAGATAATCCTCTCTTGGTATCATTAGCTTATCTCATTCTTTCAGAATAACTAACCAATACTTTCTCTCCTATTTTTCAAAAGGTAATGAATACAACCGATTGATATCATTAATTATTCCTACCCCGGAATAGTTAATCAATTCTTATCCATATATGGTTTACCTTCAAAGTTGTCGATGTCAAGAACCCTTGAAATCCTTAGCCTTCTTACTCGAAGTAGCTAATCACACTAGAAATAGTTATCGATACCAATGTGACCCATTGATATCATTATCTATTCCCGACTCGGAATATTTAATCAACTTATCTTTTTTTCCCTTAACTAGGAGTAACCATACTGATGTTAGAAATCTTTACTAACATCATTAGTTATCTTAACTCGAATAGCTAATCAATGCCTTCTCAACCTTGCATTTGTACCAATCCCCTTTCATTTTTCTTATTGACATCATATATATTGTAACCACGGTTGCCAAGTACCATTCACATACAACCTTAGTTACCGACACTACGGTCACCAAGCATCATTCATATAACCTTGGTCACCCTACTTAATTGATTTATACAGTTGAACGCAAGATACTCTAATTCATTCCAATAACATCATCACAAGTATGATATATATCAATGTATGTAAGGTACTCGTATTCATTCTAATTATTTTTTAACTAATTGATACACACCAATGTACGCAAGGTATTCATATTCATTTCAATATTATAAAAGCAATAAAATAATAAATTTTGAAATTTATCAATAAGTTTACATAAATTCAAAAGACAAGGTGCGATGTACCTACCTATTTCCCCAACCGACTGAGTCCCTTCAACTACTAATGACCCTGCTCCAAACATCTTTTCTGTTTGAAAATCAAGAGATATAATCAGTACCCTCTTATAATTTTATCACAATGTGCGTTCTCATACTATTGCAATCTCATTCACATGAATTCATCGCTATGTTTTAATTTCATTTTCCGATTATTTTCTTCAACTATCTCATTACACTTTCTAGATCAGTTTTCATTGGAGAACATTTCTTACCATTTTATGCATAAGTAAAGTTATAGACTTCGGTTTTAAGTGTGGATTGACTCCATAGAAAGCTAAGACACGGTTCTGCAACTCTACTACGGGATAGAAAGCCCAATTTTACCCTTGACACCCCTGAAATTATCCGTTATAGTACTCAATATAATTTGTCCAATACCAAACAGTTCAACCCTTCTTCCATTTTCAGTCCATATCTAGAGTTCTATAACTCCAAATTATACGAGGTTAGTTTTGTTTGAAAGATAACATTCATACCTACAACCTTTGTGAAGAACCCAATCTGAAATTGTATCATTTGGGTGCCCTAGCCTCAGCTGAAAGTTGGGTGACCGAACTATTCAGTTTCAATACATAGATTGGACAACCAATATCTCCCTTTTTCTACTATCAATAATCTGGTCGAACATGCCTAAGAAAATACACCTAGGGTTTTCTTCAATTTAAATCATAATTAGCATTCTTTTGATGGTTAAACATAAATCAAGCCACCACTCTTTCCATTTGTTTCATTCTTGCTAACCTAATTTAAACAAACATTTCAGTAAGGTTAAAGTTTCTCCTAACTCAATCATAGCTAATAAAATCCAAATGGTGAAGTTAACAATCATTATGTCTGCACACATACCAAAATATCAGATCATGTTAACCGATAGATCTTCATAGATCGAAACCAAACCAAACTGACTTAAAAATTAACAATTTATTGTTAACTGATGAATAACTTGTTGGAATCTCTAATCCCGATCTTCACCGTTCAGAATGAAGAGCTCATTAATATGATCAACATATCCAAAATTGAGCAGGATCCAACGGTGGACGGAGGATGAAACAGCTAGCGACCGTGACTGACCTGTAGGAGGGTTTTCCTTGAAATGTTTTGAGGGCTATATCTATCAAACAAAACTAGAACCTTCAGATCCCAACGGTTAGATGTTAGAGGGTGGTGAGGAGTATAATATATCTAAAAGCCAGCCTAATTCAAAGATGAAATACAAAGATATGGTTGTTTGAGTTTCTACTCTTAAAGTACTCTCTCTCTCTCTCTCTCTCTCTCTCTCTCTCATTTGGCCATCATAGGTATTTTCTAAATAATTTTCTATTTATATAGAAAATCTATCTATGTTTACTAAAACACCCTTATATCAAGTTTGGGTACATTTTTTGTTCAACCAAATGCCTTTTCTCAATCCGCTTTTAAAATACAATGCGAAAAATCTATCTCTAAAATTGCTTTTCTAATAATTCAATACTTTTTCATTTTATTTTATTTTAACTAACCCATCTCATTTTTTGTTCTAAATTATCAATAATTTTATTAATATTATAAATTTGATTTAGGGTTTATAATTTACTACCATTTCTATTTTATTTCTTACTATTCAATTCATCATGGTAAAGTCTTTTGTTAGGGTTTTACATAGTTTGCACTGAGTCATCTGTATATTTAAATTATAAATTTATGGGGTTTCACAGACAATCTAGCTTTCGAAGCTATGTTTCACATGTTAGAGGGGCAGGGTGGCGTGTGGAAAAGATCGTGGTGAGCATGACTTCCTTTTCTTTTTATTCCGGTTGGTATGGGTGGCGTCAACCACCTCTCATGTGCTAAGAGATCCAACATCAAGAAGGTCACTGTTGATGCTGGATTTTCTAGATTAATATTGTTTTTTTTTCCTTATAACAAGTTTTTTACTAGTTTATTTTGCAAGAGTATCTGTGTGTACCTCCTCCCTCTTCTTTATGTTAAGAATGCCTCCTATTGAAATTATCTAGGATCCTTTGCAAAACGAGAAAAATCTAAACTGGAAAAATAATGTTAGGAAATTATATCCTTTTTTTTTTATCATGGATTCTCAATTAACAAAATTTATTCTTTTTAATATGTATGATCTTTTTCAATAATATCCCATTTTTTTATCCTCTTTTGCATATTCTTTTGTTTCCTTTGTTGTCCTCACCTCATGGCCCAAACAAGGTTATGTTGGACCCCTCTTGCACATGGATAAGATGTACTAGGGTCTCCTCTTGATATTCTAATGGACCTTTCAATTCTGACTTGGTTGAAACATTCAAAACCAATGCATTCAATGCCTCTTTCAATGCCTTTATCTTGGACCGAGTCATTGGACCATTTGGAACATGTAATGGGTCATTGCTGGTGTTTCTAGGCTGGTCCACATCATCCCCTCTCTCCTCGAAAGGATTCGACCTCGAATCAAAATCTGTGTCAAACAACGTAAGATCAGCAACATTAAAGGTAGCACTAACACTATATTCACCTGGAAGGTCAATTTTTTTTTTGGTAAGTTGACGTATGTATTAAAAGAAGAAGATACAAACATTATAAGGGGCATACCCCAGATTTACAATGATAACAGAAACATAAAACAACAGATGGCTATAGGCTAGCCACCGACCCTAAAACTGAAACCTCACTAGATTCGTGAGGGAAACCAATACAACCAGCTAACTAACAAATTAAGAATCTATGGTATTCACCCTCCAAGCTCGTTGGATCCTTTTGTTTTCATTTGTTGGTACGACATTCCTCATCAAATCAAGCTTATCACGAATGATACATTCGATTTGATTAAAGACCAAATTCGAAGTTCTAGACATTCCAGCAAAGATCCTTGCATTCCGTTCTTGCCATACATGATACACTATAGCTGCAAAACTCAGTTTACGAGAAAAATTGACGAAACTCTTGCCATGCCAAG
>Ga0325411_1000647_pt1 | contig 36927 bp, 12 predicted proteins | sample PopdelMetagenome_13_FD_206181 | JGI IMG/M metagenome (GOLD analysis project Ga0325411, IMG submission 206181) | Populus deltoides microbial communities from Bellville, Georgia, United States - Xylem-PdIQD-R4 | ecosystem: Host-associated > Plants > Phyllosphere > Stem > Wood/Secondary xylem...
TGGGGGAGGGTTTGGTTTTTCATATAAAGCCAAAGCTTCTTGCTGAATCTTGTTTGCTTAATACTGGATGCTAATATTGTTTGAAGATACTGGTATACTAATGCATAAATGTCAGGAGATGAATATTTGACTCATAAAAAAATAAAAAACAACTACAAGCAATACATAATTTTTTTGAATAAATCAGAACACAAAAATTCTAATTTGAAATTTTATTATTAAATATTTTTTTTAGTGGTTTTTTTCATAAAAGGTTTACAACTCTTTAAAAAAATAAATAAATAACCTAGTTAGGAAATTAGAAGGCAAAAAAAATATTAAACAAACAGGAAAATTCAAAAATAAAGAGGAAAAGAACAAAACTTGCTCTAACCGATGTTTAGAACAAGAAGAAAGGGAACTTCATCAACCCATCAAAATATGTCAAATTTTTTCTAACCAATGTTGAGGCATCATCCAATATGTAAATGAACATCTAGTAGTTAACTAGAATGTGACATGTGGGAAATGTGCAAAAGCAGTCAACTTGTTTGACATTTTACATTCCAGACAGCTTTTTTATGCTCGAATTGCTTGTCTTTTGCCATTGTTTTCTCTTGGATGATTCCAACCAAACATTCCTAGTTGGGTTCCACTGTACAAAAAATGGGACAAAGTTTGACAGTTGTTCTGCCATCGACACTTATAGCTAAATGGACCGTCTGATTGATTTGCAGAGCTTAATGGAGTAGATTACAAGCCACTCGTACGTGGAGTAATCGATGTCTCGATTAAGAGCAAAATGGCCTAGAAGTACCAATATACTTGTGCTATGAGTGTGGAGCATGATCAAGCTAATCAGTTCATAGATTGAGAATTGCACGACTTGTATGATTGCAAATTTGCAGGAGTGCATCACACTTTTATCAGGAGTGGTTGGGGCAAATTAATATAATTAATGGCACCATTCTTGATTGGGACTTCTGGGCCTCATCTCAAGTCAATGAGCCATACCTTAGACAAGTTTGTTAACAGAAGCCTCCATATCCAAGATGATAAAGATTTTGGGAAATAAAAGAAGTGAAGATAGACTAGACAAGGCATGCATGATGGGATAAAAATAAAATATCTGGTGTTGATGATTGCCTGAATAAGGACAATAGGGCATGACAAGGTGGTCATCATTTAAAGCCCCTCCAAAAAAACAAACTACTTGTATAAATGCTATAGTCTGAAAGGTAGCATTTCCTTCCAGCCACCATAGATGCACCATATCTATATGATAGTTTGAAAGGTTGCAAAAGGAACAGTCTGAACTGCAAACTTGAAAAGGATCTGATCATAGTTTGACAATCATGGGGCAGGGAGAAAAGCAGGAATTCTCTTCTCCTTTGCCTGTTCTACCAAGATTGGATCGCCTTGATCGTTTGGTAATGCATTTCAATTGTACTAATATATGCTTAGGACCTCTAATTCATTGCTTCATTTTGATTAATGTTTGGATTTGGACGTTTTACTTCTGTTGATGAATATATGCAGCTGCAGTTTCTGGAAGGGAAGCATTCCTTGTCGGGAAGGCACACAGCCAAGTCTGTAGTCAGGACAGTGGAAGCAGAAGATCAGTGCAAGAATTTATCATCTGCACTTGAGGAAGTTCAACACAAAGGCACCCTGATGGATAGACTAGAAATGCTCGAAAACCGAGTATTACAGGTTTCTAAACATCATTTCATATATCCTTAATTTTTTTTTTTCAGATATCGGTATTGATCTGCAATGCTGATAGTTGGATTTTATGTGGGAATTTCCAAGAGCCCTTTCTTTGAAGATTCGCTAACCCTTCAAATTTCAAGTCCCAAAAATGTCGCTGTATAATCTTTGTGGTGATTGAACTCTTCTTACCCGCTTAATCTTCTCTTATCTTCAATTCATCAGTTAAGCCTAGAGATGGATGTAGAAAACACATCGAGGTCAAGCTCTTCCACCTTTCAAGGACCAGAAAAAATGGGCCGTGATTAGGTTTCAACCATAATCACCAAGGAGGGTGAGCAGATGATCATCACCAACCAAGAGAAGCAAGATTCTCTTACAGATCAAGTATGTTAAGAGTCCCTTTCTTGGAATAGTATGCTAGATGACCTATCTAATATTCTTGACGTATTTTCTAGTAGCATGAACATACTTTGGAAATTCTGCAGGAAATCACTTGCACTGCAGAAGCATGTGTAAGAATTTCAAAGGCTTCCCAAAAAGATAAAAGGAGCAAAAAGAAGCGCAGGGCATGGCTTGGATGGCTTGCAATGGGATGCTAATGTTCGCTATCCCCAGCAACTTAGGAAAACTAGTTTTCACTTGCAAGTTCCACATCCTGCAGCTTTCACGAAGCTCTTGCTCTTCTTGTCTAATTTTCCATAACCTTTGTATGTCTGATCATTGATCCTGTTAGTCTCAAAATGTTAATAAATTTCCCAATTTACTAAGCATAAGATTGTGTGATTGTGAACAAAGCAATCCTGCCTTTATGTGGCTAAGAAGAAAGCGCAAATCAATTCTAAGTAACCAATCCTGCAATAGCTTTGTCTTATCTACCCAACTTATTATGCAGGAAGAAAAGAATACATACAGAAACAAGTTTCTGTATGACAGAAGTTCTTGAAAATGACCCAAGCATGATTGAAGTGAAAGATGTTCTTGTTATATTGATATTCAACCAGTCCAACTATGGAGATAAGAAGAAATTGATGAAAATTGCAAGGCAATTGTTGAATCTCAATCGGGTCATTCTACACCATCTTTCACGTTTCAATATCCAATCCAAACCTTTTGTTCCACCAAAATCTGTTCAGACTCATTACTTGATCAAATTTCTTAAATATTAAATCACATTCTAGATTGGTTGATCATATATTATAATAATAAATAAATCTAATCAAATTATGTATGTATGTTAATAATCCATCCATGTTAACATATCTCTTGTAATAATATTACTCAAGAATCAAGAGACTTTGAGCGAGGGACATGATGATAGATCTAACATGATTAATAATGTGTTTGAAAATGTATATTAAAATATATATGAACTAAAAAAAATTAAATTAATATTTTTTTAAATGATTTTACATGATTTTAATATATTGACCATAATTATTAAATCTAGCTCGGAGTCTAACATGGTTTGGGATCTAAGTTATTAAGTCATCGATTCAATCCATAAGTCATTAAATCAACTTAAATTTTTTTTGATTTAATTTATTTTAACCAACTCACTATATTATTTGGATTTAAATATAAAAAATAATTTAAAATAACCCGGTATGGATCAAACTTCAGTCACTAGGTTAATTAGCATAACTAGATTACATTTAATTAGTAAATATGATATTCATATCAAAATCTTAAAAAATTAACGTTTGATGATCTTCCAATCCACCCCTCATATTACAAATCATTTGCACAGCATTATAAATTATCTGTGACATCCACAACATAGCTTAGGATCCCATACATGCATGGGGGGGTGTCATACATGGATTGCTTGTCTTGTTTATTTTATGTTACACCTGTCTGAATCCAATGTCATGGTGATGATGGGCCATAAATGGAAGCCATGCCAGGAGCTTCAAACTTCAAAAACGGAACGTGGATCGCCCAAAACTCTGTGGTCAAAGCTAGTTTGATAATTAACAAATTCAGCCAGCTGTCTTTGTTCCTTGAAATCAGGGATTCATAGACAGCTGCAACGCCCAACATCTCTTGTTGTCTTGCCAACCTTAATTAATCATAGATAATTGGAAGGTTGTTTTTTTTAAATAACAAATTCTAGAAATAAATTAAAACAATATTTTATTATATTTTAAAAAAATTATTTTTAACATTAATATTTTAAAACCATCTGAAAATATAAAAAAATTTAAATAAAAACTTTTATATTTTCATAAAATACAAAATAAAAGATAATTCCAAACTGCCCTAAATAGTAAGAGTCTTTGTGATGATAATTAGTATTTATTATTATTATTATTATTATTATTATGATGGTTGTTGTTGTTCAATTTATTATCGATAAATATTTTTTTTGGATTCGAGGAAACCTTATCTTCTCAGAAAGCGTATTTTGTGGGCTCAGGTGAGGGAGTAAAACCCCGGCTGTTCCAGGCTCTTACAAGAGGTGCACGCCCTAACTCGAACTCAAGACCTGCTGCGTAGATCTCAAATCCTTTGTCATCACGCTATATCCTCTGGGGACAATTTATTATCGATAAAGCTAATAAATATAATTAAAAACAGAAAATTTAATAAATATATAGTGCAAGTATGTTTTTGATGAGTGAAATACAAAGAGAAACGCCCAAAAACATCATAATCAAACTAAAAACTTAATGATTAAATAGAAAAAAAGAAAGACTAAAGCGATACGTTAAGAAGATTTGCCAATTTGCCTTTTAAAGTTTTTCCATCAGTACTCGTGGATTATCCTTTCCTTTTCGTAACCTTATTTGGTGCCTTTTCAAAACCAAAAACAATCTTTATTTAGCATTAATGGATAATTAAATAAATGGTACGTACGTGCTAAAATACCCACCTTCACAAGACTTTGCTAGTAATTCTTCAATAATACAAGGGTAAAAATAATCACTTATTGCTACTCAGAATCTAATTGATATTAATTGTGTTTTTAAAATATTTTTTATTTGAGAATATATTTTTTTAAATTAATATATTAAAATAACTTTAAAATATAATTTAAAAAAAATAAATAAACGGCGGCTGAACAATCCTACTTGGACTTCTAACAAGACATAAAACGGACTGATGTCTTTTTTAGACTTTTGCTGATGTACCATACATATTCCGGCACGTGTATCATCTTGGGTAAGCGGAGACGCAATGTCGAAAGAACAGGCCGTAGTTTTAAAATTTGATACGGAATTGACATCGAGCAAGGCTCGTGAATTAGAATTCTTTTTAAATAATTAAAATAATATTATTTTAATAAAAAAATTAAAATAAAAAGTTAAAGAATTAATGACCGGGTTTTAATTAAATCGGTCTGAATTCACGAGGCTCTAGATCCACCCCGTCCAGCAGCGTCACCTCAGAAATGTACGTGGAGCATGCATGTGCTTTGTGGTGGAGAAACTGAGGCTTTTATTCCAAACTCCCAACGAAAAAGACATCCACCCCTAGGAATAAATTCTTTTAAATTAATAAAAAAATAATAAAAAATTCTTAAATTTAGCTAAGCAACCAAATTCTAGATTCCATCAAACTCTCTAGATCTTCCTACCTATCGGTATCTACATCTCCCATTTTATTAATATATTTTTTATTTTCAATTCTTATTTTTTTATCCTTCAAATTTTATTGATAATTGTGATAAATCAACATCAAGCTCTCAAGCTTGCTCAAGTTAATTTGTTACTTGTTTGTACTTACAGCTGTTTAAAAGTGTGGTTGTAATTATTTTTTAAAATTTTTTTCATGTTAAAATATATCAAAATAAATTTTTTTTTTATTTTTTAAAAATTATTTTTAAGATCAATACATCAAAACAATCCAAAAAATACAAAAAATATTTTAATAAAAATATTTAAAATTTTTATAAAATACAGTTTGCACCACATTTATCATTAATCATTTATCAAAGTAAATCAAGAAACTTCATAATTGTCTTCGATTTTTATTTTTCTTTGACTATAGATAATATTTTTAAATTAACTTGCGTGTTAATTAATCTCTTTTAACTTTAATAATTAAAAGTAATGTTATTAACTGTTTTTTTATTATAAAAAGTGATTATGATTTATAGATATGAATAAAAAGAAAGGGTTTTTCAAGGTAATTACATTCCAAATTTAAAATAATTTAGATTTTAAAAATTGATATTAAATTCATGGTATGGTATACATAATTTGTCTCTAATCATATATAAAATATGGACTTGATCTCACTACGTGAAAGTCGTCTTCATATTATCGTTAATTATGAAAGAAAAAGAACAAAATTAAAAGAAAATTCTGATAATTTTTTTCATTAAAGAAATAAAAATCTTGACAATCTTGAAATTCTATGTGATTTTTTTCATTAACGAAATAACAAATAAAAGAATACTTACATTATAAAATTAATAAAAATTATCGAGTCATAAGTTTTCACCAAGGAATAATAATAATAATAATAATAATAATAATAATGGAAGAAATAGCAATAGAGAAGCTGGAAAAGAACTGAGGAGCAATATTTATAATCTGCTATGAGTCATTTATTCTTCACCTGCGCACCAAAACAATTTTTTTTTTTATAAAGAAAATGACATTGAAAGCCAGGTAAGGAATTGGTGGAGAAATCAAGCATAGAAAGCTCGAGAAGCAGAAGGCACCCGCCCCGCATTAAGCCATCATCACCAGTAAAACCATGGAGAATCATAAGCAAGAAGAACAAGAGCAGGGAGAGCTAACAATATTCAAAGCAAGAGAATTATTTTCATCGAATATAATTCTCAGCTTGATAGCACTAGCAATATGGCTTGGTTCAATCCATTTTGTTGTTGTTTTAGTTATTTTTTCTCTCCTTTTTCTCTCCTTCTCCAAATGTCTCCTGTAAGTATCAACAGCCCTTTTCTTTCCTCAATTTTTGTTCTTTTCTTCGTTTGATTCTCTTCAAACATGGAAACCAACACATGGGTTCTTTTTTGTTTTGGCTCTTAGTGTTTTCGGATTGCTTTTGTTGCTCGTTTTCGTTCCAATTGATGATGATAACAAGTTGGGCCGTCGCCTTTGTTGGTAAAGAAACTATCTTACTCCTTTTGTTTATTCTTTCGTCAGTACTCTTACTTTCTTGAAAGGGAAAAGGAATGAATTTTTGCTTTTGTTGTTCAAGAAAGATTGAATCTTTGAATTTTTTTTCTTCTTTTGTTGTATGATAAAGACTGCATTTTATTGCTTTTTGATAACAAATGCAGGTATATATGTAGACATGCTTGCAGCTATTTTCCAGTGACTTTACATGTTGAGGATATAAATGCCTTCCATCCTGATCGTGCTTATGGTATATACTTTATTTGTGGGATTTTTTTTCATCAGTGTTCGTTTGCAGAACATGAAAATGATGGTTTGCAATTGACTTTTGTGTTGCTATTTTTGAAATGAAATTGAATCTGAAAAAGGACTTCGTTGAGACAATAAATCCACAGGGGTTACTGGTCTAAAGCTTAATGATTAACCAATTTTTAATAGAAGTGAGAATTGAATGGTTTGATGCCCCACCTGTTCATTCCTATTGATATCAGCTTGGTCCAATTTCAGGATTACTTGTGACAATATCACTAGGATGTTGCAACTCTAACAAAAGGTGTAAATATGAAATGGTCTAGGAACATCAGTAGTATGGTTGCAAATGATGTCAGAATAGGACTTGTGTTATCTTTGAGAAATTGGCAATAGGATTCAAGATGTGATATCAGAAGAGTGAATTTTTATTAGATTAAATTACTTTGTTGATTTTGAAATTCAAGTGGCTGGGGTATTGGGTTTTTCTGCGAGGATGTTGTTCAGGAGGCAGTTGATTTTACAGTTTCCTGTGGATCTTAACTTTTTAGCTGTGCTAAATTTCTTTTAGCTTCTTGGAGCAAGTAACAAGAGACTTCTTTCGTGCTTCATGCAGTCTTTGGTTATGAGCCACATTCAGTTTGGCCCATTGGGGTCGTTGCATTAGCAGATCATACAGGTTTCATGCCTCTCCCAAAAGTAAAGGTCCTTGCTAGTAGCGCTGTAAGGCATTTTCCCCTCTCTGTATTTTTTAAATATTTAGAGCTTTTCCTTCTCTTTCTCAACACATGGGAATTAATTTCAGGTTTTCCTCATGCCATTTTTGAGACATATATGGACATGGTGTGGTCTTACATCTGCGACAAAGAAAAATTTTACTTCCCTTCTGTCAGCTGGTTATACTTGCATTGTAAATCCAGGTGGAGTACAAGAGACATTTTACATGGAGCATGATAATGAGGTCTTCTCTTTATGCTCTCTCTCTCTCTCTCTCTCTCCCTTTCGCACCCAAGTAGATTTTTCCCCTGTCTGGCTTAGAAAGTTTTAGATCTAGGACTTATGCAACCTACCCTGCCTGATCCTTGCTGGTTCATATGTTGGACGTTGATATATTTTACAATCTAGTTCTTACATGTTTGTGTGTGTTTATCATTGTTCCTTCGTATTCTTTAACCCACCCTTTTCTCCTAGTTAGATGGTGATGGAAAGCTATTACTTTTACATCCCTTTTACGTAGAATCCTTGAGGTTTGGGGCCTGAAATTGACAGACATCATATGCAAACCAAACTGAAAGAGACTGTTTTTTTTTTCACCCTGAAGAATAGCTTGGTTGTTAATCTTGGGTGCTGCTTGCTTTCAGATTGCTTTCCTCAAGTCAAGAAGAGGGTTTATCAAGATAGCCATGGAGAACGGTGCACCCTTGGTTCCAGTTTTCTGCTTTGGTCAAGTATTGATTCACTTTGTCACCTGTTGGTTAAAAGTATAGTATTTTCTTGTTATGTACTCCACTTTGCCAGTGAATGCTGGAATTATGTGGATTGGTCCATTGTAAAAGACATTGGTCCTCTTGCATACTGCTTGAGGTTAATGTTTCAAGAACTGAGTTTTCATTGTTTTCATCTTATAGATTAATTCTCCCTTTTACAATTACACATTTTCCATTGATAACATGGTTAATTTTCTTATTCTTGCTGCAGTCAAAATTGTATAAATGGTGGAAACCCAGCGGAAAGTTATTCTTGAAAATTTCTAGGGCAATTAAATTCACTCCAGTTGTCTTTGGGGGAATTTTTGGGTAAGTAAAAATTTGAGGAAATTCTAACTGTTCAGAGAAACTCCATTTGTGTTTAGTGTTTAGGCCCATGATTATACCCACTGCCACTTGGTGCAGCTTTCTCTGAAAAATCTGCTAATGTTTAATGGGAAAGACAAAATGACTCCTTTTTTAATTGGGGAAGTGGGTTTTTTGTATTTTTTCCTCTGTATATTTAAACAAAATCATATTTGCAATTTATAATTGTTTGCTGCTTTTCAGGACTCCCTTGCCCTTCCAACGCCCGATGCATATCGTGGTTGGTAGACCTATTGAGCTTAAGCAAAATCTTCAGCCCACTGTGGAAGAGGTATGGTGCCACTTAAATCTGCAATCTGATGAATCAGTTGTGACTGGAAATGGTGAACATATCCATTTTGTTTGAGTGTGAAGTACAATAAATTTCTTTTATGTTTTAGATTAATGAAGATTAATAAGGTAGAGACCTCGCCCCTCTTGCTTTTGCGAGAGCACCATTGAGCTCCATAGCCCGTTGTTCATTTGTGGATTCCTTTTTCTTCCAGTATTAGTTAGTAATACTTCCTGCTCTGGCCAGTGGCAAAGCCACCCCAAATTCCCAATTTCATTAGAGGGGCCAAGAAAAACTTATATACCATCAAGTGAAAGTTGGTTCCAAGGATGGTCATAGTCCCATCATGCCGTTTGATTACTGGAGAATATAATGTAATGTGAAGTGTTGACACTCAGCTCAAAGCTCTGTATTGTAAAAATCCATAGCTTGCAATTTAAGATGCCGGCATTTCCCAGTCCCAAACTAGTTACACACTGTACAAAATGTAGCAGATTGTAAAGCTGTTATAATTTAACAAGCTCAGAACCTTAAGGCCCTAGTACTGGTACAAGAAGAAATCCAGTTAGGGTGGGACTTAAAGCTGCCTGCATTCCTCTTTTCACTAAATCTATAGACTAACGACTGAGTGATATTAATCTCCAACTGTTGCTTATACATGGATTCATTTTGCAGCTCGCTGAAGTGCACAGTCAGTTTGTTGCCGCACTGGAAGATCTCTTTAAAAGGCACAGAGCACGGGTTGGGTTTGCTGATCTTGAATTGAAAATTCTATAATTTGACTACACAACTTAGACTTGTTTCAGAATGTATCGTTTTTACATTTATTTATCTTCTTCTATGTTTTCTTGTTTATATGTTGTATATATTGAGTGTTTGTTTTTGCATTTTAAACTGTTTTTTAAAATGTTTTTCGTCAAAAAAAGCATTAAATTGATGTTTTTTTAAAATGTTTTTGAATGATTTTAATGTTGAGGATAATAAAAAAAATCTGAAAAATATCATTCTAATATATTTTTAATTGAAAAGTATTTTTAAATATCATGCATGATATCAAACTCGCCAAAAATGAAACTTCCAAAAGCCAATAAATATTCATTCAAGGAATCCAATGTTCTTAGTTACATTTCTTTTAGTTTAGGGAGACTGCACAAAGATGACTTGTAAAGCGACAGTTGCAAGTAATTTTGGTTCCAGCTGTTTAACTTATTCAAGTATCAGCAGAGTTTTGCGTTCCAGAAGCACATGCAAACAGTTTTCTGCAGAAATGATAATGAATTGATTGCTGTTTTCGGCCATGAGTCACTATCGTGCAGAAACGATAATGGGATGAGGTCTTGTGTGATGGAGTTACAAGTGAGGACTTAGGCAGCCAAAAACAAAAACAGCTAAAATTATTATATAGAAATTTGAAAGTCATGTGAGGTTCAATGCCATTATATATGGGTTAATTCGTTTAATTTTCCCGTTGTTTTTTATTTATCGAACTATCAGGTCAATACAATACATCACATCGTCTCCACCTCCGTCCTATAAACTCAGTTAGGTAGCACATGATGTGCATATGTGTGACTATTCCCTCCTAAATGATGAAAGCCAGGTGAGATTATTTTGCCTTAACCTGAAAATTTGAGGGACAAAAATAAAATTAAAAGGTCAAAAGTCTATATAGATTTGATCAAAAGTTCAGGAGGTCTCTCGGACAATCAACCTTGTATAACTCTTTGAAACCAAAACATCTGGTTCTTGTACATTTCTGTAAAGCAACTGTATCATGTCGGTACAGACCTTACTAGAAATGTAAGTTGAGGCTTGAATGTTTTTTCATCCGAGCCCAGTTTGAACTAATCAGCTTCTTTCATTTGTCACCTCTAGCAGTTACTGCAACGGAGAATGCTGTAGGTGATTTTGGTATTTTTAAAACCAAAACTGGTAAGCCAAGGTTGATCATATAAAGATATTACTTATCACTGTTAAGGGGGGGGGGGGGGTTCCTAGAACCTTGGCCATTTTTCGAACATTGCTTAGCCAGTTTATGTTCAAGTAAATTTAAAAAGGTCGCATCCCTCACACAAGAGTTCCCGTTTCCATACAGATGCCATGGCACTACCTTAAGACGATAGCATTTTCACCAAGGCTAAGTGCAGTAAAAAAAGTTTCATAGACTAAAGCCATCAGACTCAATTGACGGGAAAGCAATTGCCCTTGCTCACTTGTTCCGTTGAGTAATCGTATTACGACAGAAGGCAGGATGAAAACCATCACCAACTGAGATTAGAACACTATAAAAATATGAAGGATGATATAACTCAAAGCCAAAATGGGGTAATTTCATCTTCTATCATAAGAAACAAATTACACTTCTCATTTGTGCGTCTCATCTAGCTAGAGAAAGCCAAAGGAAGGGAAGGAGAGGGGGGAGGGGGAGAGGAGAAGCTGATACTAACAAAGCCCTTTGGGTTAATCTTTCATTCCCAACTTAATATTTTGAACTTTAATAGACAATTGTAATTTCTGCTCCTCAATATCTTTCAGCACTGAAAGCAAGTTTGCTCTATATACTTCACATTTTCGTCGTGCACGATCCAGTTTGCGATGCAGTTTCTGGATTTTCTTGTCCTGGTCATCCTGCAAATTGATACATATAATATTCAATTACATTCAGCTGAGGAAGTGACAAAACAAACACAAGCCAGCTGTCTTTTATTCTACTATCCCACAAAGTAGAATGCAACTATCAGGACCAATCCTCTACATCATCAACTATTAGGAGTAGGAAAAAGAAAAAAGAAGAATTAAGAAACATTCTGCTTAAAAAAAAATATTCTATTCACACAAAAAAAAGAAGACAAATGTTCCAATACAGCAGATGCAGTGAGAGTTTAGGCTGTTCATGGAAACAAAATCAGACGTTGGTATGACAACGATGATGATTACCATGAATCTAAACAGCTTGTTTCTGCTACAAACTACAAAGAGACCCATTGAAGTCAACAAATTAATCTCAACTGACAGTCATTAGTTAATCGGAATTAAAAGAGCAATTTCTGCCATTAATAGCACCTATATTGCAGCATTAACAGAAAAATCTATAGAAAAGGGCAAAAATAAGTATCAAATATTACTGACAAAGGAAAAATTAAATGAATAAATAACTGAAGTGTGACAGAAAAGGAATGAAAAACTGACCCCAGAAGCAGGCTGTTCTAAGCCATGTTGCTGATTTTGATTGTTATTATTTGCTTGACTTCCCTGAGGAGGATACTCTTCTCTGCCAGCTCTATTTGCTATTGCAACTTTCCCACCATTCTTTCTTGCAAGAGCCACTTTATTTGCTGCCTCTTGCAAAGCATCCATTGAAACATTGTAAATTTCTAAACTTTGGATTCCATTATCAACGTACTTAAGGGCCTCATGGCGAAGGTTGCTGTATCGAAAGGTGAGAGATTCTCGTGAACTACCAAGAAAATCACTGGCGTGTTCCTCCAATATGACACCACTCTTGGCATTCCTTGTCCATCGTTTCAAAACATAATGGGAAGGCAGTGTAAGAACATTTGTCACCCTAAAAACTGTCAATATGTGTCTGCAAAGAAGGCCGGAGAACTCAAACATCAGACAACTACAAGAGGCTTTCATCTCACGAACATTAAAGCTAACAGTATAAGCTTTATGATTTTCACCAAACTTAGCAACTCTATAAGTGGTGATTGCCCCATCATCCACAACTTTGGTTGCCAGGAAAGTTAAAGTCTCAACCAACTCTTCTTGAAATTTTAAAAACAATTTCCTGGAATAGAGCTCGGCCACTTGCTTCTCCATAGGTGAAGGTGTCTTCAGAACTGGGGCAGTATTTATCGAATCATAGTCAGCTTTGACTTCTTTCTCATAGCGGCTTTCCAAAGCCTTCTCATACTGCTTAACAAACAACTGTAGGGTAGTTGAGGCATTGATGTATCCATCAAAGTAAGAGTTGATGCTGTCACTGCGCTGTGTTATAGACATTTCTGCAAAGAAAGTATCTCTCAAGTAAGCTGGGACCCATTGGCGTCGATCAGTATAAACTGCTTGTAGCCACTCGTGCTCCCTGAGATGATATCTATTAAGTAGAGACAACCAACAAGACTCAAATTCCTCAACTGACTCTGTGAGGTTAACACATTTATGGAGCTCTGCTTCAAAATTAGGATGCTCAGAAAGCACATGGGACAGCTTCTCCTGGAATTCTTTAAAGATGTGCCACTTGCAGATACGATGACGGGTTTCTGGAAAAACCTGGTTCACGGCTAGACAAATTACCCTATCATGATCAGTAGTGATTGAAACAGGAGGCCGTTCAGACATTGCCATAAGCCATGTTTTGAAAAGCCAAAGAAAAGAAGCCTCGGATTCATTGACCAAGAGAGCACAACCGAACAAAACAGGCTGCCCGTGATGGTTAACTCCAGTGAACGGTGCAAAGGGCAATCGATAGCGATTTGACCGGTAAGTTGTATCAAAGGTAACAGTGTCACCAAAGTATGTGTAGTTAGCCCTTGCCTTTGCATCAGCCCAGAAGATATTGCTCATACACTGATCTTCATCACCCTGCACAGCATAGAAAAACGCAGAATTCTCAGCCTGCTTGTTTCGCAGGTAGTCCAAAAGGTGCTGAGTGTCACCACCAAGAGTTCTTTGTCGACTGCTCCTCATGTAATTCCTACAGTCACGCTCAGTAAAACCAACATTACTGCTTCCACCATATTCTTTGATGAGGGCAGACATAATACCACTGGGACCAATCCCAGCACCCTGCAAGGTATCAATCAATGATTTGGCAGAGCCGGATACATGGCGATGAGAGCGGAGACAATGCACCTTGTCAGGTGGAACAAGCTCGTGGTTATGTTCCCTAACAAATGCCGAAACAACCCATCTACCAGAATCCTGGATTTTAACAACCAACATGGCCTTACAACCAACACGGGTTTCAGCACGAGGGCGTTTGACACGCACATCAGAACGTGCAGGCTTATCCTTGTCAATGCGGAAACCCTCTTTTGCACAAACAAAAGACCTCTGAATGATAGCACCATCACGTCTAGACCTGCGAGACATACTGACACGAGTACTAAATCCTACACGACGAGCATACGAATTGTAAAAAGCCTTCGCAGCCTCCTCAGACTCAAATTCCATACCCTCATAAGGCTCAAGATTAGTGTCCCCTTGAGGGATATAGACTTGACCAGAAATGGAATTGTGGGAACTTTGGGGGTCATAAAAATTCAGCAGGAAATGGTTTCCTTCAACTTCTCCATCTCCTCCTTCCTCTTCTTCCACTTCATCAACACCAACATCAACAGACTGATGCTGAATATCATCCACAGTATCGTCTCCCAAACCCATCATGTCAAATTCAATAACTTCATTCCCCATAGTCAGTGGTTCCAGCTCCATTATCATATCAACCACTATAAAAAAAATCTAAGCACAGCTAAAAATATCAAGAAATCAAACACTGCTACTTCGCTTCCAACTAAAGACGAAAACTTTCAAACCCAAGGTGAAAAAAGTTTCAATCTTTAAACAGAAAACAAAGAAAAGACACATCACTACCACAAACAGAAAATATATCCTGTAATAAAGAAACCCATTGATGAAAACTTGAAGGAGAGTAAAAATGAAGTAGACTGACCCACTTGGGCTTGGCTTGTATGAAATAAGGAGGTGAAAGCTTTCACTTTCTCAGCATACACACATGATATTGATATGAGTTCACTCAGTCACTTCAAAGATCATTACTTCTTGAAAATCAAACAGCAATGGATGATAGAAACCCATTTGCAGAATCGAAGTTTTAAGGACGAGGACTAAATCTTGGAAGTAATCAGACAGAGCAGAGCTGCCTTTATTTCCTATTCGGGTTTGGAATAACTACAAAGCAGTATATATAATATAAAGTCAATAACATATCAGGACCTAAACTTCACGATCTTTGTAACTTCTCAACAAGTTTCATTCCTTGTTCAATTCCCATCATCACAAATCTAGAGGATATGGGCTACAATTGAATTTATTAAACTTAATTCTATAAATAATACTACCAAATATATGATCTAATCTTAAATAAAAAAGATAAATGCAAACTTTTGTTTTGTTATTTGACAAACCAAGTGACATTTCTCTCTCTCTCTCTATTCTTATTTTTCATAGCTTTTTTTTATTGTTCTAAATCATTAATAGGATATATTTAGAAGAATTTTATCTCATTTATGTTTATATTTATATTTATATTGAAATTTAAAATATTTATGAATTTAATGGACAAAAAAAGCTATGATGTCACAACTCAAATCCAAGCTCTTTAACTAGATGGATGAACTGGTTATAATGCTGGACCAACCTTGGAATCTTTCTTAGGTGAACATATTTCATGTACCTATTTACTAAACTTAGTCCATTATTTGTTCTTAGGAAGTAGAGGGACTACATTATTAGCTTCTCACAAATACAAGGGTTAATATACAATTTACTCTTCTTTTTTATTTGCTCTTCCTTTTATATGAAAATGGTTTTCCTTTTTTATGAGAAAGTTATGAATGCTGATTAGGGGGGAGTGCAAATCAATGAGATTGGAATTATGCTGTTAAACACTTCAACTATTTATAGGTCCTGTTTTAATACTTCATTGCCCATATTTTCACGTCAAAAGTGATATAAGGGCGTGTGATAATATTATTAGTAACTATTCAAGCATAGCTTGTATATGATGTAGTTTAATTAATTAGATTTTAAATTTATTTTTTAAAAGTTATCAGTTTAATTTTTATAAATTTTAGATTATTAAAAACTAAAATGATCATTAATTTTAGAGCCCGTAAAATTAATCGAGATGCGCACAAATTGACCAGACACCCAGGTTAATTAAAAAAAAACAGTAACCATCCAAGAATTGAGTAGAGAAATTCACAGCATAACTGTGCTTTACAAACTAGCACGAAATTGCCCAAGAAAATTTGGTCAGAGAAACTCACTGCATAGCTATGCTTCTTAATGTTACGTATTTTGCCAAGGTGTTTGCCAACAAGTGCTGGATTCAAGACAAAAAACACAAGCTGCACATCAATCGAAATTGAAAACGCAAATTACATTCTTTGCTAGGGAGCTCTGAATGCTTCATGCTGTGTGGTATTTTTAACTCCTCTGCATCCGAAGAACAGGCTGATAAAGGAGGAAGTTAGGAGTCTTGAAATGTTATCAGGGAGTAGATATATAATGAATGCAGCTCAAAATTCTAGCGATTCATGACAGGCGAAGAACAGATTCACAGTACACGTTCTGAGTCTTTAACAAAGCGATCACAACACCAACTCTTTCATTCCTCGATGGACTAGAGTTGATTGCTCCTGTCACTATATCTTCACATTTAAGATGTCTGAATGTGAAGTGTGGCATTGTTGCTTGTTAAAACCATGCTAGAGTTGATTCGAGGATACGATGAAAGAAAGTTATTAAACAAATATAAACCAGTATTTTGAACCAAACTTCGTTGACATCCATGGACTGATCTATGCTTTATGATCTTATTTGGAGATTTGTAGCTGTGGAGTATCACTCTGGAGTTTTGACCTGCATGCCTCCAAGTTTCTTCAAGGAAAAAAGTCCCAAGTTCAGTTAGTTTCCTTCCCAATTACAAGGAAAGTACAGTAGAAACCAGGTTTTGAAGTGAAGATAGTGCCAAGGTAGAAAATAAAAATTTATTGCAAGGAGTTGACATATATATAATTGCCTTCTGAGAACCTTGAATATATAGTTCAAATTAATGAAATGCAGAAAGAAATTATGGACTTTTCCTTTGGTAAGCAGTCGGCTACTGATTCATATGTATTGATACTCTACCTGATCATGGGTCATAATCCAAATTTGAATTCCTAAAAATACAAATGAATAAGCATCTAGAACAAGCTGAAAAATAATCTACATACATAGGTGAGAGTTAGAGTGACAAAACTGAATCTATGGTAATTTTGGAAATTCAAATACACCTTCAAAAAAAACCAAATGTTAAAGACAATACAAGTTCAAGATGAATTTTACGAAGTTGCATAAAAATTAAGTTTAAAAACTTAATTAATTGAATTTTTAATGGGTTAATTTGATTTAATAATGAGCTTAATTAAGAATTTAATTAAATCTATAAATTAATTTAGGCATAAATTGAAAGAATTAATTAAGTGTAAGGACTTAATTAGACTTTTAATGGGTCAAATTACTTTTATTAAGGATTTAATTGTTGAAAAATTAAGTCTAAAAGCTTAATTTGGGCTTAATTGATAAGATTGGAATTTTGGAGGACCAGATTCAATTTTACAAGCTTATTTGGATGATATCATGGGTGAAATTGCAAGACAAATCTAAGTTCAGGGTTTAATTAAAGGCCGAATTGAAGAACCTCAAAACCAAGAACCAAAGTCCAAAAGACATAAGTTTGAGAATTGAAATCAATCAAAACATGGGTCAATTTGAAAGAAATTGAAAGTCTGATAGTTGATAGGGGTTAAATTGAACAAACTAGAAGTTTCAGGGTTAATTAAGGGTGCATATGCTAGAATTGAAACAACAGGGGCCAAATTGAAGTTTGCAAAATCCTAATTAGAAAACCCTAATTTCTAGGGTTTACTCTAAACGACGTGTCACTTATCTTTAATAAAGAGAACAAGTGACGTGTCGTTTAATCTTTGTTTGTCATGTTTTTCAGCCAATAAGGTTGATCGGGTTACCACCTTTAGGTAAATAAATGTGGCATCTCCGACCACCTCGAAGACTCAAACCATCACTAATGGACTTATAAACGCCTTCTCTATAAGAATTAGTTATCCTCATCACTTATTTGGATGAGGTTCTCCAAAATTAATTTAGGCATAAATTGAAAGAATTAATTAAGTGTAAGGAATTAATTAGACTTTTAATGGGTCAAATTACTTTTATTAAGGATTTAATTGTTGAAAAATTAAGTCTAAAAGCTTAATTTGGGCTTAATTGATAAGATTGGAATTTTGGAGGACCAGATTCAATTTTACAAGCTTATTTGGATGATATCATGGGTGAAATTGCAAGACAAATCTAAGTTCAGGGTTTAATTAAAGGCCGAATTGAAGAACCTCAAAACCAAGAACCAAAGTCCAAAAGACATAAGTTTGAGAATTGAAATCAATCAAAACATGGGTCAATTTGAAAGAAATTGAAAGTCTGATAGTTGATAGGGGTTAAATTGAACAAACTAGAAGTTTCAGGGTTAATTAAGGGTGCATATGCTAGAATTGAAACAACAGGGGCCAAATTGAAGTTTGCAAAATCCTAATTAGAAAACCCTAATTTCTAGGGTTTACTCTAAACGACGTGTCACTTATCTTTAATAAAGAGAACAAGTGACGTGTCGTTTAATCTTTGTTTGTCATGTTTTTCAGCCAATAAGGTTGATCGGGTTACCACCTTTAGGTAAATAAATGTGGCATCTCCGACCACCTCGAAGACTCAAACCATCACTAATGGACTTATAAACGCCTTCTCTATAAGAATTAGTTATCCTCATCACATGTTTATAGCTACTTTGGTTCAATGAACTCAACCACATTTTTTCTCTAATCAACCTCCTCTGTATTTGATAGTTTTAAACTGGTCGAGAGCTCATATTCCAATCAATGAATGTGAAGTTTTAGATCTTCAAATCATATGATATTTAATCCCCATGGTAGATATGCATTTCCTTTACAAGGATTAACTACTCTTTTCCTATGTTTACATCCAGTTTTGTTACGATGATCTCTTCAAAGTAGCTCACTTGGTCTACCATGATTGAAGAAGAAAACCATCATGATTGTTTAAACTTCATGGCTACCTTCTCTTGACAGGTTTGAGATGGATATTAAAAATGTTCTTGATGTCCTCCTTAACTTATTTGACATAGTTCTTTTATTCTTTATTTCACATGAAAATTTAGGCAAAGAATAGTAAAATGAGATGAATGTAAAGGAAAGTAATATGATCTATATATGCATTTAAGAACACATTTTGAGGGAGAAGTTCCAGATACTATAAGAGATGTGTGGTCATGGAGACATGTCAAAGGATTTGTGATCTTTTTAAAGATAAACGATCATGAAGACCTAGAGAAACACTGCTTTATTGAAAAGTTCAAGAGATTGAGACACAATTCATAGAGATTATCTAATCTCAAATAGTGCATCATAAGGATTGTTCCTTGTTTATTTAGGTTACAACTCTTTCTTCATAAATTGTTAAAGGTATTTTTTGGCAATCAATCTTTCAATCTCCTTTTTTAGGTCATGGCATTTGTTATTGTCATTTATATAATCATGGTGAAAGAGATATAACTTATTAGGGTTCTTTGTGATTGAACCACTTTTCATGAGGTGTGGATATTGCACGTAGTTTTTTTTTCATGATGACAACCAATACCTCATTATGTGTGGTGATGAGAGGTGTGATTAAGAGCTCGAGGAATGTCACCTTGTGAAAATGGTGTTCATTCTTGTTCCTAAGAGTTAGTGTAGTATCACGTCTAAGTCTTTTATGATGGGGAGAATGTGATCAAGACTCAGGAGATGATTGATAGAGATAGTAACGTCAATGGTAAGGACATGTTAAGGAGTGTTTTTCGTAGAAAGAGTGACTCTTTCGTAAAGTTAGAGAATCATGCCCACTTTATTTTTTGTTTTGTCTAATTAGGTTGTCTGTATGCATCTAGTACATATAATGGAGTTGGGTGCTATATTTTCTTTTAAGGAAATGGAAGAGGGTGAAGCTATTTTTATATGGCTAAAATAATGTTGTTGAGCATTTTTAAAAGGGTGAATGAGTTGCTAGAAATTTAGAAGGGCAAGAGTTTATATAAGGGGAAATCAATTAGTCCCTTTTTGTCCTAGAGTTTTGTTAGTCATGAAATATATTTTGATAAAACAAAAATGAGAATGAGCCAGCTTTTTATTTAGTTTTTGACAAACAACACCAGTAACGAGGTTGAGAAAAAACTTTTATTGGATTTAGGCTTTTCTCGACAAACAAAAGGGTTTGGAAATATAATTTAGATCTTGTACTTGATCTGTGCTCTCCTGAAAAACAGTTCTCTTATGTATAGGGCTAAGTTAATAAAACAAGGGGAGAAATATATCATATACAAGTTTATTTGTTTGTAAAATTGTCACAGGGTGCTAGAAAAAGCAAAAGCAAGAGTGAATAAAGAGTTGTCATCTATTATTAATGTGTGTGTAATGAGATTATATTTGAGTATTTGTGGAAAGATTCGTAGAAAATATTGCAAGGACGTTAGAAACAGACAATGGTAATAGTGAATGAAGAAAACAAGTGTTCTAATATGTGTCTATATGTATATATTTGTCCTTGCGTGCTCTACTTATTATTTATTTATAAGCAATGTGCACATTATTATTATACACTACTCTAAATGGTATGGGAGAATCACTGCTCCTCCACACCAAAATCACTGTGAATTATAATAGTAATACATAGAGCATTCCTTCTTTTTTTTTTTTTGCATTTTTTCATTTTTTCTGTTTTTTTTTCTTTTTTTTGTCGTTTTTTTTTTTTACTTTATTTTTTTTGTATTTTTTATTTTTTTCCCTTTTTCCTGTTTTTTTTTTCCAAAATTATCTTTGTCAATTTTAGTTTTTTAATATTAAGCTGATTAAAAACTTTACTTTGTAATTTTTTTTCTTTTAAAATACTGTGGATTGCTACGATATTTTTTCACATAGTTTTTCTATTTTATTCTTTTATTTTTCAAAATTTTATTTGTCAATTTTATTTTTTCAATATTAAGCTGATTGAGAATTTAGTTTTGTAATTTTTTTCTTTGAAACATTGTTAATTGCTACAGTTTTTCTCCACAAGGTTTTTTTTTGTTTTTTTATGATTTTCTCCAAAATTATCTTTTTCAATTTTATTTTTTAATATTGAACTGGTTAAAAATTACAGTTACAATATGTGAGGGAAGCACTGTAGCTTTCCTCGCAAATTACTGTAGATTGCTACAATGTTTTTTCTCACATAGTTTTTTTTTGTTTTTTCTAAAATTATCTTTGTCAATTTTATTTTTTTGAATTAAGTTTATTAGGAATTACAATTAAGTAATAAGCTAAAGGGTGTGGGGAATTCATTGTTCACCCACACCCAATGCATTGTGGATTACAATAGTAATCAATAGTGCATTCATCTCTTCTTCTTTTTTTTTTTTTACTTTTTTTTTTTTCATCTTTTTTTTTCTTCAAATTTCCCCTTTTTTCCAAAATTACTTTTCTTTTTTTCCAACTTTTCCTTTTTTTTGTTTATTTTTTTTTCAAAATTATCTTTGTCAATTTTATTTTTTTAATGTTGAGCTGGTTAAAAATTTTGCTTTGTAATTTTTTCCTTTAAAATACTGTGAATTGCTACGGTGTTTTTCCACGTGGTTTTTCTATTTTATTTTTTGATTTTTCAAAATTATATTTGTTGATTTTATTTTTTTAATATTGAGCTAATTGAGAATTTAGTTTTGTAATTTTTTTCTTTAAAACATTGTTGATTGCTTACAGTGTTTCTCCGCATGATTTTTTGTTTTTTTGTATTTTTATGATTTTCTCCAAAATTAAATTTTTTGATTTTATTTTTTAATATGAAGCTGGTTAAAAATTACACTTACAATATGTGAGAAAAACACTATAACTTTCCTCGCAAATTACTGTGAATTGTCATAGTGTTTTTTCCCACATTATTTTTTCCAGTTTCTTTTGTTTTGTTTTTTTTGTAATATTTTTTTTTAAATTATCTTTGTCAATTTTATTTTTTTAATATTGAGTTGGTTAGAATTTAATTTTGTAATAAAGCTTAATTATGTGGAGAAAACATTGTAACTTTCCTCACAAAACACTATGAATTGCTAGAATGTCTCTCAACATGGTTTTTTTTCTTATGATTTTTTTTAAATTATCTTTTTCAATTTCATTTTTTTAATATTGAGCTGGTTGAGAATTATAATTACAAGTCATTACAAATAAGACTAAATCATAGCTTTCATCACAAAACATTGTGAATTGCTACAATGTTTCCAACATGGTTTTTTTCCCTGTTTTTTTTTTGTTATTTTTTTTCTAAAAATATATCTGTCGATTTTATTTTTTTAATATTAAGCTTATTGAGAATTTAGCTTTGTAATTTTTTTTCTTTAAAACACTATAAATTGTTGCAGTATTTTCTCATATGATTTTTTTATAATTTTTTTCAAAATTATCTTTGTCGATTTTTTTTTTTGAATATTGAGTTGGTTAAGAATTATAATTACAATAAAGCTAAATTATATGGGGAAAGCGTTGTAGCTTTTCTCACAAAACACTATGAATTGCTACAGTATTTCTCTAAATAGTTTTTTTTATGATTTTTTCTAAAATTATCTTTGTCGATTTTATTGGAGAAAACACTGTAGTTTTCATCACAAAACACTGTCAATTGCTGCAACGTTTTTCCTCATGGGTTTTTTTTCCTTCCAAGATTATCTTTGTTGGTTTTTTTTTTAATATCAAGTTGATAGAGAATTTAACTTTGTAATTTTTTTTTATAACAGAAAAGCTAAAAAATATGGCGAAAACAATCATTTTGTTCAGTTTCTAAGTTTTTTATCACCAACACAACTTTTTTGTCCATCATGAAATATTGGTTTCATCATATTTTTAGTTTTTATTACTTATTTAGCGCTGGTTTATAATTATAATACTATCAAATATATTTGTTTTATAAATCCGCGGTAGTGCGCAAGAAAAAATTGACGTAGCTTGCATTAAGTATTAATGGAGCACTAATTGATGGAACTTCCTTTAATAGCATTAATGGAGCACTAAATACAGTTAATTGTATTTATTTATTTATTTATTTCTACCGTTAGTTAGCTTGTGCAGAGCTTGAACCATCTTATTGACTCAAGGAACATGCATGGGTGCTCCAACAAAGACATTAAAATTGAATCTTGATTTGCTTTCATCCAAGAAGCTTAATGAGAGGTGGAAAATGACATGTTGTATCATTGAATCGAGCTCATATTAGGATGGAAAAGAAAGAGATTACACTCGTCTGTGTTCCAAAAGTCCATTTGGCACTTACAATAAACGAAAAAAAGGCAAAGAAAACAGTTGTTTTTTCTCCCATAAAATCTTCCTGAATTCCCATTAACATACACCAACCTAAAAATAGTGTGCCATAGTTTCAGACCTTTTCAGATGTGAAATTCGTGCCCTCTGCCAGCAAAAGCAATCACCAGTAGCTAGTCCAAGCGGAAGCGAAACAGCTGGGGGTTTCTGTTGGTTTTGTCAAACACTTCACAGAGTGTGCATTTCTTCTCTGCATCTCTTGTTTGGCTAAAGTGTTAAACTGCCTTCACTCGTTTTGATAGTCGAAAGAAAAGAAAGGCTCTCTTCTACTTTCTGGTAACTTTTCAAGACTCCTAACTTCTTTCTTTATCAGTCTTGTTTTGCTTTCTTTTTCTCTCTTTCGGGTCATTTTCATTTCCTCTATCAATTCTTTCTGCTACCATCTTTCTATCTGATTGATTTTCAAAAGCATTTCTGTCACATAGTAGTTTCTTGCTTGCCAAAATTTAGTGGGGAACATAGCATGCATGCTTGATCTCTCATTGCTTGCGTGCCTGCCTTACATAAATGATATTTGTGCAGTTTCTATTTTGTTGGGGTACAAACTTTGTTACGTTTTAATCTTTCTTCTCCTCTTATTTATCGTTTTCGAGTGCAAGGGTATGATTCTTTATATGTGTGATTTTCTGCTCTATTTTAGTTTTATTCTGATGATGATAGCCACCCCTTTTTGATCACTCCCATAAAAAAGCTTGGCTCTTTCGGCTTAATTTATTAGTTTTATAAGCCTAAATTCCCTGTTTTTGAAGATATTTTCTTTATAAATACCTTGTGTTCTGAACTTCTAATCGATTTGCCTGTTCTGAATCAAGAACTGGCCGACAGGTTGCAGATGTCTGTGGCCTCGGACTATTCCAAACTGGTCAGTGAGTTCTAAAGCAGTTGACACCCTCACACGCCTGACTCCACTTGCAATCATTAGCTATATTTCAGAAATTCAGATTAATTACGAGAATCATCTTCAGTGACTTGTAATAGTCTGAGACCTGCTTAATGTGCTGTTACCTTTTATTCAGTAAGGTGTAGGATTGAATCTGAGACCTGCTTAAGTTTCTATGGGGCTTTGGCAACTGTTCGTTGTTGCACTGATGCCAGTTATGAAGGTGCTCCTGATTACTGCAGTAGGCGTATTTCTTGCAACTGAGCGCACGGATATTTTGGGGACGGATGCGCGGAAGCATCTGAATAGTGTAAGCACCAATATTTTTCCAAATGGATTTTAGAATAGATGATAAATTTAACAAAAGAACTTAGTCTGAACGATCACTTAGATGTCTGCCTATGTATACTAGACAATTTCTTTGGGGGGTGACAGATTTTCTTATAGTTTTAAATATACAGCTGATTATTTAGTATAATGGTCCATTCTTTTTTGAACTTCTATTATAACATCACCCTTTTGAAGAATGAAAACCTGTGTGTGTGCGCGCTCGATACAAGGTGGGAAAAATTGCAGATAAATTATTTATCAATTGCTTTTCTCCTTTCAATGCTGCTCTAGTTGTCCTGCGCCGAGTTCCCTAAGAATATATGTGGATTTTCTATTTCAATTCTTGTGCAGCTTGTGTTTTATGTCTTGAATCCAGCACTTGTTGGTAGCAACTTGGCGAAATTCATAACATTGAAAAGCATAGTTATGCTGTGAGTTAATTTCTCTAATCGACTTTTCTGCAGCTGTTTTCTTTCAATGTGGTTTTTTTTCTGCTCGTTTATTACAATCAACTTTGGTTGAATTGTTATGTAGGTGGTTCATGCCACTCAATATTCTTATCACCTTTATCGCTGGCTCAGCGCTTGGATGGCTACTTATAAAAATTACAAAAGCTCCTAATCACCTGCGGGGCCTCATCTTGGGCTGTTGTGCTGCTGGTGGGTTTCCTTATTTCTGGCTGAAGGAAGATACATGCACAGCTTTTGAGTGTTCGTTTCTGATTTATAAATTTTCACAAAATACTTGTTGATTAACCGAAGTCTTCATGAAATAAGAGAGAAGGTCTGAGCAATTTAATTCACTGGCATCGGTATCAATAGTAAATCAGTTTCTGATGATGTGCCCTTTTACTGATGATTGTGATTTGAAGTATAGGTTCTTACATCTTTTAGTTGCTCTTTAAGATTTCTTGTCAGATATTAATTCCACGTCAAGGAGGCCTCTGCTTTGTTGACTGATCATCATCCTTCCAACTAAAAGAAACAAGTTTTTAAGATTTCTGCTGTTGATTCCTCTCCTTCTTTCTTTCCTGCCATCCAACCCGTGCAGACCAACCGCCTTAGAAAAGAGGCTGATGTGCCATTTCCTGCAAGTGAATTAAGCAGAAATGAAAGTCTAGTAATTTTGCTATCCTTGGTCTAGTTACTGTACGCTGTGATGAAACACTTTAGACACTCTAATCTAATTATATATTCCTGTCACACATCATCAATATTTGTTTTTTTTCCCCAGCTATTTAGGCCCCTCTTGACAGTAATATCATGTATTGTTAATATATTGAAGCTGTGGCACAAGCTTCATTACATTCGACCTTTTGTACCTGATTTCTAGTTTACATGGGCGGTTGAATGTGAGCAGGGAATCTGGGCAACATGCCTCTCATAATCATTCCAGCTGCCTGTGAAGAAAAAGGCAATCCATTTGGCGACGCCAGTATCTGTAAAATGCATGGATTGGCATATGCTACGCTCTCATTGGCAGTATGACAATGTTTCTTACTTGAATTTAATTTTTTGTGTGCTCTAATTAAGAAAGGCAGCGTAATAGGTCTTGAATTGTTTAAAATTCTTTCCATTTTTTCTTGATATTTCAGATTGGATCCATCTTCTTGTGGTCATATGTGTACAATATTGTGCGAATATATTCAAGTACAGATTCTGATGAAACCAAACCGGATGCCTTGCCAGAGGGTATAGAGTCTGCCCGAGAAATAACACCAGGGCCCATGCTTTTCTTAAAAGAGCCCTCAATCGATGAGGGTATGGAGCACTTTGAACTTGATCGTGCAGTGTCAAAGGGGAAGGTGAAGGTTGCCTGAAAACATTATACATTCATTTCTTTCTTAACTCTCTTATCCTTTTCCATATATTGCTTGATGCTCATTATGAGCACATGTTGAAGTTTTCACGATACTATTGGTTCCTCTTGTTCCCTAGAATAAAATGTTTTTGAGAGCAATCATCAACCTACCAATCAAGATTTCTTGACAGGTGCCATTTCCAGAAAACATTAAGCAAGGATTTCAAAAGGTTCTGAAGAAACTCAACCTGAAGAGATTGCTTTCACCTTCAATTAATGGAGCGGTACGGTAACGGCAAGTTCTTATTTTTTCTGTGTTGGCCAAAGGGAAGGAAGTGTATAAAGCATTTACTACTCTTTTTTCTAGTTTGGAGATCATATATAGCAAGAGAAGGCTCACATTTCAAATTTGCTCACGTTATATAGCATACTGAAATGATCATACATATTAGAGACTGCACATTGCGGAAAGGCTTAAGCATCAAAATGATAGCTCATGAGCAAGAATATTCCTGCTGGGTAGCCGATGAGCTTCAGTAGATGAAAAAATACGTCAGATGCATCCCATGCTTTCTTAAAGGATATAAATCCATGCTTCATATAGGATCAAGTCCACTTCTTCTGTAGTACTATTCCATTCCTTCCATGAATTTTCTAGAACAAGCCGTTCTTTTATAAAGCATTATTTACAACAAGCCTGCTCTTCATACATGCCTCATTGATCTTTGAGCCCTATCGAAATTTAAAGACCATTTATGGAGACATTGACATGAAGCAGCCATTAGCAAGCAGCTTGCTGGTTTAAGCTGGGTTGTTTTCCCTCTTCAGTTCTTGATCACATTTAAAGCATCTAATGCTGAATAGACTAAACAGGCCACTTTATGTTTCAGTATCGATGCGAGTATTGACCCCCCTTACTGCTTTATTTTTATAGATTGTTGGATTTATAGCCGGTACTATCCCTCCCTTCCGAAAAGTGTTGATCGGTGACAGTGCTCCTCTTCGTGTGGTTGAAGACTCCGCATACTTTGTCGGGTCAGCATCCCTCTTTGATGATATATATGAACATTCCCGAGAAACCAAAAAAACATTCAGCTACCTAACATGCTCCTCTAGAATTCCTTTCTGTTGTGTGTTTGCAGGGAGTCAGCCATTACAATCACCACTTTGATTGTAGGAGCAAATCTTCTGAAGGGTAACCGCGATCATTTTGATTTTTATCATGCTTATTTTCACTATCCTGCCCTTCTTCACTAGTTGAACTTCCCGAAGCATAGATACAATGATGACCAGAATGTGTTCTCAGGCTTCAGGGGGCCAAAGGTGCCGATCTCAGTGATTATTGGTATCACGGCAGTCCGTTATATAATCTTGCCGATATTGGGAGTTGGTTTCATTAAATGTGCAGTCCATTTTGGCGCGGTGAACTCAGATCCTCTGTACAAGTTTGTTCTGCTGCTTCAATTTGCACTGCCTCCAGCAATCAACATAGGTTTTAACATTCATGCAAAGTTCAACCATGTCCTTATCTGGAGACAGATTGAATCGGTTCCTAACTAGAAATCGGTTTTTCGCATGTTCTTTGTCCTGATTTGGCAGGCACAATGACCCAGTTGTTTGGAGCTGGCGAAGCCGAATACTCGGTCATCATGCTATGGACCTATGCCTTGGCCTCAGTTTCGGTGATGCTTTGGTCAGCATTCTTCATGTGGCTCGTCAAATAACTATCACTTGCCTCTTGGATCGCTTCCAACATACACAATCTAGGCAATGCATTATATCTTAGGCCTTGGCATAGATATTTCCAATGTAATATTACAATGAAAAAAAAATATTACATAATAAAATAGAATTTCAGCGGAGGCGAAATTCTAGATTTAATTTATCAGAAAAAAATTATTAAATTATAAAAAATATTGTTATATGTATTTTCTTAGAAACAAAGATAAGATACTTGAAATGTATAAGCATTGTATGAATAAAGTTTTTAAAAAAAATAAAGGTAATGAGAAGAGATATTGGTGGAGAATGAGGCGTATTTTAGTAAATTTTGTTTTTTAAAATAGTATTATTTATTAAACTTTATTTATTTTAATAAAATAACATTATTAATCGTGATTCGTGAAACACAAATTCTAAAAGAAATGATGAATATCAATTATATAAAGTTGAGAGCATCTCATAACTTATAAGGAAGATAATCTTAACTATCAATTGTATACTTAACAGAGTTACACAAAAAAAGTTGAGAATGTTAAAATATAATCTAAAATAACTTATTATATATTTATTGAATATGTTTATAATAATAGTGGATATTAATTTTTTATATACAAATTAAGTATTTAGGGTGTTTGCCTCAATCCATTAATAAAATCAAATATTTTGAAAGTTATGAAAAGGCACAAGAAAGCACACAACAAACCATAATCTATAATGGTTGGTCAATGATACTATTAACGTTAATGAAGCAACACAAGAAAAATAGCAAACATAATTAAGAATATAAAATTATATAAAATAGGAATTACATAGAAACTCTAATTTGAAATTTTATTGCTTGATATTTTCTTGTTAAGTAGTCTGTATCTATAAGATATTTACAATTCCTTAAATAAACTTAAAAATTTATCTAAATAATAAGAAAACTCGAAAATAAAAGAAAAGTAATGAAAGTCCTAAAAATTAGGAAAAATTGTTCTAAATAAAGCCAAAAAAAAATAATAAAAGACATTCAATTCAAATACAAAATATAATCTTAAACCAATTAGAAAAATATAGTAAAACTTAAATAGTAACTTCTGATCATTATTAAAAGACTTTTTCAATCTTCGATTACTTTAAAATTTTAATCTTATAAAAAATAGGACCTCTAGAATATCCTAGCAAATTCTTAATCAAATTCGATAATTAAACTGAAAATTATACCCAATAATATAAAATTATGTATTATAAAAAAAAATCTCCAACATTAAATACATTAATTGTAATAGATAGTAGAAGTATTTAAGAAAAAGATTCAAAATACAAGTCAATCAAATAAATAATAAACAGATAATTTAACATTATATATAAATTGTGAACATAAAAGATATATTTAATATGTATAATCAATGATTTTCGATTATATAATTTTATATTTACAAATTACATATATTATTAATATTTAAATTTTATTTAAAAAGTTGCGGTTACTTTGGAGTATAATTTTTTAAAAGTTCTTCAAGAAATTTAAATACAAAATTTAAAAGAAAAATATTCTTACAAAAATCTAAATTGGACCACCCAATCCTTTCCACTACACGTGGTAATTATAGATGCATCTAATTGGTTATTGACGTAGTTGTGAGACTTACCTGAAACAGGAAATAAATCATTTTAGCTGAAATGATATTTCTAAATTTCTTGTAGTTAACCTTTTCAAGTTTGGTCGGCCAACCAAATTACTAAACTTGTTTAAATTAATTAGGTCAATTATTTTTTTATTCAATTTAAAATTCATTCTCAATGAAATCTGATTCATGAATTTTTTAAATCAACATATTAAATCATATTAGGTTGAATAGCTATGATTAGAGTGCAATTACATGAAAAAATCCGTCGTGACGATTGTCGTTCCAGATTCAGAGCTGACAACGGGCTGTCAGATTGAAAAACAGGCTGAGCAGGGAGGAAACCGATGTTTCAAATCCCCCGGTTGCCAGCAGCAGACCCTGCAGACAGCGGGTGGTCCGGTCACTTCTTCCAATTTATCAGTCGGACCAATGCCCAAATCCATGATAGTAGAATCACAATTCATAAGTACACAGATGTCCATATCCCAAAATGATTGACACTATATATTCTACAAATTTAATCAAATAATATGGTGGCTATAATTAAATAAATATCGTGGAACAAAGCTTCATGAGCTTAATTTACTAGTAAATTACTGATGCCCCATGTGATCGATGTGCCTGAAGGATGAAGATAAGCTTGCGGCGGCCTCATTTTGTCATGGCAGGGTAGTTCCAGGGAATAGAAGGAACCCTAATTGTGCTTACTGCAGCAGCCACATGTAAAAGGTTGACCAGAGGGTAAGAGACAGTGCTGATAAAGCATAACTCCACAGCATAATGACTCCACATTCACCTTCACCGGCCTCGAAAAGCTGTGCAATAACCCCTGTCAAATTAACAACAAATAACAAACAGATTAGCGGGTTTAGTATTCATCAGGTAATTTTTTTCACTGGTTTTGTAGCTGGCCCGAAGATACTTCTTGCCGTCAAATCGGAAAAATAAAATATTAGTTCCAACTTTTAGTATCAAGTTGCCATACCTACTGTCATTGCAGGTGGAAGTGCATATTGAAGCAGAAGGATAAACTGATACAAGGAGTCTGATTCAACCATGCCGAGATGATGTGCCGCTTTGACAATACCGATGCCAATAATTGGCAAGAAAATATTTCGCACAGCTACAATCCCTGCAATGACTGATACACTCACTCCTGATTTTCTTAAACCTGAAAGAGTATGGAGTTAGTGATTAGAAATCTTGAGGATGTAAATTTGATTTTTCAGCAACTAGAGGCAGGATGTATGTAAAGGAAATTAAGCATGAGATGATCCAGGTAGATTCAGGAAATTACCTCTGAGAAGGTTAGATCCTACTATCAGTGTCATGCATGGAATTGTTGCCTCTCTGCAGGTCAGAAAATTGTATAAACAAGATCAATAACAATGTTGCTGTAAGTTCCTAAATAACGAAGAAAGTTACATTCTGGGTTATATGACACAGGACGCGTATCGACAAATCTAAGTGCAAGAAAAAGTTTGGACGAGTTAAACGAGTATTTTAATGAAAACAAGCATAATTTTTTATCTGGCCGTTTGGATTAGACTAAAATTTGAACAGCCAGGCTAGTTCTATAATGGTCAGCTGTAAAGATAGACTTGCCATCATCAAAATCAAAAGCCAAACAAAGTCCATAATTGATTTATTACCCCAGCAAAGATGCAGAACTATCAATCACGCGAAGAGGAGCACTATCCCCGATCATCAGTATTCGGATTGGAGAGACTGTGCCAATTATAAACCCACAAATCTGAAGGAAATTAAGGAAAACGAAGCAAATTATTGACATGTACATTGGTAGATTAAGCACTGACCAACTCGACAAAATTACTCTTCTGGTTTTCCTTTTTTTCTGTATTTATCGTTAAGACTTGTATGGTTTGTGATTATCTCTATCAAAGAATAATATTGAGGATTAGAGAGAGAAAAAATTATCATTAAATTTTTAGCCTACCGCTGCAATTGTTGCCGGTGCAAGCACCATCTTCAGGTTGATCTTTGCTGTAAATTTCTTAACAGACTGAAAAATCTTCTCCATAACTGTCAACTATCATCAAAAGAATTTAATTAGCAAGGTTACGCCATCCAATATCTGCAGAGGAAGAGCTACATTTTGCATTAAAAAAAAACAGATGCTAGCATTTGTAATAATAAAATAAGGCCAAGGAAATCTTACTTTTTCCCCAGAAATAGTAAGAGGAAGTTCATCTTCCTTAGAACAGCCACTGGAGCCAGAGTTTTTTCTTGAAAGAAGTAATGCTTTATAACTTTCAGAATCTGATATGGGTTGATTTGTATCAGTATCTTCAGCACTCTTATCTGAATATATCCTCATGATAATATACACATAGGTCCATATATAAATAGCTCCAACCTGCATTATCAGAATAAACAGAGTGTGTTTGGTATTGCGGTAGCTGTTGTGGTTGTGGTTTAAAAAAAGTTGTTTTATAAAAAGTACTTTTAGTTGAGGTTGGTTTGAAAAAATAGATGTTTGGTTAAAACTGTGGTTGAAATTGAGATTGAAGAAAAGGTAGTTTAATATGTTTGGTTAAGAATGCTTTTGAAATTGAGGTTATAAAATAATTTTTTTAAAAATATATTACTATTGATGGTTTTAAATTTAAATATTATAAAATTAATTACTCTTATTACATCATGAAAAAAATAATACTTTATATAAAATATTTTTTATTATTCCATTAAACTATTTATAATTCCATTACGTCCAAAATTCATCCGATAAGAACTACAGTTTTCATAACTTTTTGAGCGTGTAATAAAATTAGATAAAATATTATCAAATATAAAATTGGTATTACTGTGCACTTGAATTTAATTCACTCTATACTAGTTTTTCAAGAAAAAAATATTGTTCACATCGCAAATGAATTTAATTCTCTAAACTAGTTTTTTTAAAAAAAAAATTAATACAATTAACACACTTAAAAAAAACCCGCGAATAGTGCAAGTAAATTGCACTGTTCACGTGAACAGTGCAATTCACTCGTGAACAGTGCAGTGAATTGCACTATCCGCAGGTTTTTAATCCGTTACAGTGCATACAAAGCAGGTTTTCGTAGCTTTTCCTATCCAGCGTTTTAAACGCAAAAAACACGTAGACCTCATACACAATAAAATGATTTTTGTTATTACCAAACGACTGCGGACTGCATTTTAAATAAAACACAGCTGCATAGACAAACGCCATCATAGTAGCATTAAAAAATGAAGGTAATTCCTTCTATAACAAAACTGAAAAGAATACTAGAATGGCAGATCATACCGCCATGGAAAGAGAAGCATAAGTTGTTCCATTAGTGGAGCAGATGGTTGAATCTCCAAATGGGCTATTTGACTCCATGCTGACTGCAGGAACAATAATCAGAAGCAAATTCCCCAGATTTCCAGCAGAACAGCAACCAATGACAAGGCCTTGGAGGTGCGGCGGAGTTTTTGTGATTTTAATGAGAATCCAAGCCAGTATAGAGCCGATTATGAAAGTCAGAAGGATATTTACTGGCATAAACCATCTACACCATCGCCACAACAATTTTTTTGTGCCAAGAGTTAGTTTCAAGATTGCCTTAAGAGTGAAAATTGGTGCGAACTGTATCACTCACAAGGTACTCAAACTTTGGAAAGTAATGGTCTCTCCAAGCTGGCTAACCACGAGCGCTGGACCAAACAGATAGAATACAAGCTGCAAATACACAAAGCAAATTTCCTTTTTGATGAGATGGAAGGCAAGAAGAAGTAAATGTAAAGAACAGAATCATGTAAGTACACATATATTGGACTCGCATTATTCATGTAGTGTCTTGCATTCGCTCCCAGGAGATCTATGCGATCGAGCGCTAAGAACAAGCCAAGTCCAGTAATCAAGAGTACTTTCAGAACTGGCATTAATGCCGCAACAAAGAGATCAAGAAATCCCATTACACACAACTTCTCTGCAAAACTTGCAAGTTGATCTCTTGACACTCCTACGGAAAAGAAAAGGAAGTAATTCTTACAACAGATATAAGAGCGTTTCCTAAGAACGTGGTAGGAGTGAAAACTATGGAATCGAATCTAATGGAAAGAAAAAGGTACGAGTGTACCTCTTTTGACAAGCTTGGATGGTCCTAAGCAAACTCAAGCTTCTGGTGATACTTTGGAGGCAAGAATTACAGAAACTGCTTGAATGACATTAGCTAATAGAGTACTTCTGATCATTTAAATAGGAAATACTGCATGAATGCTGCTCATGATATTCTATATAGGAAATATTTATTTTGAAAAATAAAAAAAGCCCCTTACGGGCCCACTTAATCATGAGCTCTTCCTCTTTGCCTTCTTTCGTGGAAAACATTATGTCTTCACGCGTGAAAATGTCGGAATCTTTTTGTAGATGAAGCTAACTGGTAGTGTTTTTTTTTTTTTTTTTTTTTTTAAGCGTGTTCAACTGTAAAATATCTATACTATTTTTGGTGTTTTCTGAAGGCCTTTCGGTTTGATCTGTAAAAATTTTACTTTTATTTACTTGAAAATAATTTTATTTTAAAAAGTGAATTATTTTCTTATGTATGTGGTAGTATAATGAAAAATAAGTTGGAAAATAATTTCCAGTGTTTGGTTATGTCATGAAAAATGAGCTAGAAAATAACTTATTAATATTTTATTTTTTTCAAGTTTATTAAAATAATGAGGAACAAATCTTATAAATTAAAAAGTTGAATGAGAATGAAATTGAAAAAAAATATAATTTCATAAATTATCTCAAATAAAATAAATAATAATCAAAATAATAGAGATCAAATCTAAAAAATAAAAAAAATAAAAGATAAAGAAATTAAAATAATAATAATTAACATTTCATAAATTATTTCAAATAAAATAAGTAACAATCAAAAGAACGAGTATCAAATTTGATACATAAAACATTTCAATAAAAAAATAATAAGGGAAAAGCAAATAACAATTAAAAAAATAAGGATCAAAGTTAATATAAAAATTAAATTTTAAGAGATGGAATTGAAAAATAAATATTCAAAACAAAATATATATAGCAATCAAAAGCTTAAGGACCAAATTTGATATAATCAGCAAATAATATAACATTTCTAAATTTTTCACAACTTTCAGAAAATGTTTTTTGTCCAAATTTTCTAGAAAAACACTTTCCTGGAAACCAAGCCAAATTTTTCTTTGACTGAAAAGTGTTTTTCATTGACCAACTTTTCTAATGACTGACAAACAAACATAGAAAATTTCAAAAAGTAATTTCTCGAAAAGAAAATTTCAAAAAACAAACATAGTCTTAACGCATTTCTGGCAATCTCTCCTATCTTTTAAATTCTATTCTTTTAATTGATTCACTTTTTATTGTTTTTTTATATTTTTTTATTTTCTAGTTTATTTATTTATTTAAAAAGTTGTAAAAAAATATTTAATAATAAAATTTTAAATTATAATTGGACTCTTGAAAGTTACTGTTTGTTGATGAATAAAGTTCAAAGCGAGTTGACAGTACTAAAAAACATAAAAGTAAGATGAACACTAATTTTTTATTGAAAAAAAGAATGGATTATAATTTAGAAAAGACATTTGATTGAAGTTGCCATCGAACCTTATAAACTTGCCGGTTAGCAACCTCACACAATTATGTCCTCATATCATGGCTTACACACGTCTAAGTTCTAACCATTTATTTTTCAAGAACTTGTACGTCTTAATAAATTGGGTTAGCTGGACTGTCTGGATCAAAAGTTGAGACATTTGTGTTTCACGGGACACCACGTTTTAACGGGTGTGTTTGATAGTGTGGTAATGATTGTTTTTTAAATAGTTTTTTGTATTGAAATGATGTTTTTTTATTTTTAAAAATTATTTTTGATATCAACACATCAAAACGATCCAAAAAGTACAAACCGCACTCAATTTTAGCCAAAAAAATTCAAAATTTAATCAAACATAATTACAAATACAATACCAAACAGTCACGGTACGGTTGACTTCACACCAAACAAAATTGTGATATAAATAAAAGTTGGTTAAAATTAAAAAATAATTAGTTAAAATTAAATTTTTTATATTTTTATATTGTTTTGATGTATTAATATAAAAAATAAAATTTAAAAAACAAAAATAAATATTATTTTAATATACTTCTAAACAAAAAATTACTTTTAAAAAAAAAAACCATTAACACAATCACAATCACCCATTTAATTTATTTAATTTGATGCTAATGTTTCATTGCCTTCCTCGTTTTTCATGTGTTTCTCTGAAAACAGATCGGTTGGTGGGACCGGGACTTGTACAGGATCAAATAATTCATTCTCTAATTAATATAATATTGATGTTTAACAAGTAACGACCTATCTAGCATGTTTATTTTATCGTCATGCATGACTTCTTGGTGATTACGAAATGGTGATGCAAGACTTTCTTGATTGATCTTGCATTTGGTGGTCTTTGCTTTAATAATTTGCTCACTTCTTTCATGCAGTTTTTATATTATATTATTATTATAAACTATATTATAAAAATAACTAAAAAAAGATAAGTTATTTATTGTCACGTGATTGTTCTCGATCTTTTGTTCTTTTATAATCATTCTTTTTTATGCAGTGGGATTTTTTTTATTGATTAATATAGGCATTCAGTCAACTTATACGTACTTCGATTAATCTTATATATCCTTAAATTAACAACTATGTAAACTTTCAATGACCATATATTAAGATTCCTTTTGCTTTACCTTGTAACGCGTGTGCCTTATAAAAAAAAATTATTCGTACGTTGAATAAAAATTGTTATTACATAATAAAATTATAGAGTTTGGTTCAAATAAATTTAAAGAACATAGACTAGAATTAATATTGTAAAAAAAATAAATCCATGTCGAGAGATTTTATTTTATTTTATTTTATTCTTAGTTAGTAGGCTAATTAAAGTTTATTTTTACCTTGGAAATTGGGTTAATTTTAGGTGTTTTTAGCTTAAAAAAAAAACGTTAAAATTTGAATTTTTGGATTCAAAACATCGACCTTTCACTTTCCAGTTATTAATCAAAATTTATATCAATATATGGCATATTATCTACTCAAGCGCAGCATTCACTTCATTTAAAAAAAAAAAAAAAAAAAACAAGGATAATCCAAACTTGGTAAAATGGCGTGGAGGGGACCAAAATGCATAGTTATATTTTGAGGGGGCAATTTCATCAAAATGTCTTAAAAGAT